>Ga0326727_10001265_pt1 | contig 95266 bp, 83 predicted proteins | sample MB2enrmetagenome_FD_207643 | JGI IMG/M metagenome (GOLD analysis project Ga0326727, IMG submission 207643) | Lab enriched peat soil microbial communities from McLean, Ithaca, NY, United States - MB29MY | ecosystem: Environmental > Terrestrial > Soil > Wetlands > Peat | place: USA: New York... | reverse complement strand
ACTTCTTCGCCAACACGCAGCGCGGCCACAACACGCTGTTGCACTCCTTCCAGCGCGCCGGCCGCTACAAGGCGATGATCGAGCGGGTGATGGCCGAGGAGGGCGTGCCCCAGGATCTCATTTATCTGGCCGTGGCCGAGTCGGGGTTTCAGCCCCGCGCCCTCAACCGCCGCTCCGGCGCCGGCGGCATGTGGCAGTTCATGCCCCACGGCAACTATGGGCTGGCGCGCAATGCGTATGTGGACGAGCGCTTCGATCCGGAGAAATCCACCCGCGCCTACGCCCGCTACATGAAGTTCATCTACGACCAGTTGGGCGACTGGTACCTATCGATGGCCGGCTACGACTGGGGCGCGGGCAATATCCAGCGCGCCGTGCAGAAGACGGGCTACGCCGACTTCTGGGAGCTGTACAAGCGCAACAACCTGCCCGGCGAGACCAAGAACTACGTGCCGGAGATTCTGGCGGCTATCATCATCGCCAATCATCCCACGCAGTATGGCTTCGACGACGTGACGCTCGATCCGCCGGTGCTCACCGATACGGTGACCATCAACTACTCCGTGGATCTGCGTCTGGTCTCGGACATTGTGGGCGCGCCGATCGATGAGGTGATGGCGCTGAACCCCAGCGTGCTGCGGATGACGACGACGCCGGACGCGGCATTCGATCTGCATCTGCCCGCGGGCACGGCCACGCTGTTTGCCCAGCGTATCGAGGCCATTCCCGCGCCCAAGCGCAACGCATGGCGCTACCATCGCGTTGCCGCCGAGGACACTCTGGCCTCTGTTGCGCGCGAGTATAGCGTTTCCGAGTCGGCGCTGGCCGCGGCCAACCAACTCCGCTCGAGCGATAGCCTCCAGGGCGTCGAATCGCTGGCGATTCCGTTAGCTCCGGTTGCCGCGTCGTCTGCGCGCACGCTGCTTTACACCGCGCGCAGGGGCGATACCCTGGTGACCATTGCGGATCGCTTCGGAGTATCGCTGAACCAGTTGCGGCGCTGGAACAACATCGCAGGCATCAAGGTTGAGCCGGGCCGCCGCCTGCATGTGGCCGAGCCTGCGATTGCACACCGGGTGGCTCGCGGTCATCGCAGCGGGGCCGGCGGCGGGACGGGCGCGAAGCCGCATGAAACGGCCTCGGCGAAGGCTTCTGTCGCAAAGACCGGCGGATCTGCATCCACAAAGAAGGCCGGGGCGCCGGCTGCGAAAAAGACGCCTGCGCACAAGGCCGGAACAGCAGCCGGGACCGCCGACGCGGCGAATAAAGGCAAGGTCGCAAGCGCAACGAATCGCAGCCCGCAGTAGCCTTCAGCGCAGGGCAAATATTCCGCCCGAAAACAAAAAACAGCACAGGTAACTGATTTTGCACTTGTGTTTCGATGGCGCTTGCATTCATGCTATTGCTACAATGGCTTTCGCAAGCGGAGCGGATGCGTCCGTTGCGCGAAGAGCGAAATCAAAACAACCGCAGCGGCGAGCCGCTGGAGGAAATCGAATGGAAGAAGTATTCGGGATGTATGCGATGAGTGGCGGCAAGCTCGATAAGGAACCGAATGATTCGGTCTCCAATTTCGGTGAGGACTTTGGCGGGGATGAAGAGGACGACGTGGTTGAAACGTCCAGCGTGCTGACCTCTTCGGACGACGATGAGGGAACGGCTGAAGAGGTTGTAGTCGTAGTCGTGGAAGAACCCGAATTGAAGCCGGCCCGCAAGAAGGCCGCGAAGAAGAAGACTGCAACAAAGATGGCTGCGAAGGAGGCTCCGGTCGAGGCAGCTCCAGTACCGGTAGCTCCGGTCGCGGCAACTCCGGTCGCGGCAGCTCCGGTCGAACAGCCTCCTGTTGCGGTGGCTCCGGTTCAGAAAGTTCCGGCAAAGAAGGCCGTCGCGAAGAAGGCTCCGGCCAAGAAGGCGGTTGCCAAGAAAGCTCCGGCCAAGAAAGCAGCCGCGAAAAAGGTTGTGGCCAAAAAGGCCGCCAGAAAGTCCGTCAAGAAGCAGAAGAGCACTGGCGCAAGGGGCGGAAAGGCAGCGGCAAAGAAGGCCGCGGCCGGCAAGCGCGCTAGCAAACCAATCAAACGAGGTAGACCATTGGCTGTAAAGAAAGCAGCAAAGAAGGCGCCCGCCAAGAAGGCAGCGGCGAAGAAGGCAGTTGCCAAGAAGGCTCCCGCGAAAAAGGCGGCGGCAAAGAAGGCAGTTGCCAAGAAGGCTCCTGCGAAAAAGGCAGCGGCGAAAAAGGCTCCTGCGAAAAAGGCAACCAAGTAAACGGCAACAGGCAAATCAAGGCAAGCAGAAGAGCCCGGCACTTCGCCGGGTTTTTCTGCGTCTGGACGCGGCCCAACGCCTCAGGAGGCTTCGCTGTTGGAGGCGAGTTGGGCGAAATGCCAGCGCTGATGCCTGAGATAATCCACGATGAGAAAGCGCAGTGAGACCGGCGCATCGTCGCCGATGGCGCAGCTTGCATCGAGCCGCTCTTCGGGAATGCTATCGACCGCGGCGGCCAGAATCTCGTGCTCCACATTCCACCAGCGCAGCAGAGTCTCCCAGCTCTGGCCGGCATAGCCGTGAGCTGCCACCCAGGCGTCCTGAGCATAGTTTGGGCCGGCGAAGTGGCCGTCGGTGGCGGCCCGCACAAATCGCTGGCGATTGTTGGCCGCCGAATCGAGCAGGTGCCCCACTATTTGTTTGCGCGTCCATCCGCCGGTGCGCCAGGGCGTGCAGGCAAGCTCCGGCGGAAGCGCGAGCAGCGTGGCGTGCAAGGCATTCAATTCCGCGCGGAACTCCTGAGCAAGCTGAGTGGGCATGCGATCCTCCTTCGGCGTGAGCCGCCGTTGCGCTTCGCAAAAAAGACGCCGCGGCCCCGCTGTGGGAGCCGCGGCGATTCACATCGTCATGGCGCCCTGCTTCTTCATCTCCGCGATCGCGGCCAGCACCTCCTCGGAGTGGTGCTGCACGTCGACCTTGGTCCACACCTTCACGATCTTGCCCTGCGGATCGATGAGGAACGTGTTCCGGCTGGCGATGGTCATGGGGCCAAAGTGGCCCAGCGAGCCGTATTCATCCACGACCCTGTGTTCCGGGTCGGCGAGCAGGCGGAAGGTCAGCCCCTCCTTGGTGCAGAACTGCTTGTGGCTGTCGGCGGTGTCCACGCTCACGCCCAGAATGACAGCGTTCTCGGCGTCGTACTTGGCCTGATCGCGCTGGAAGTTGTGGGCCTCGATGGTGCAGCCGCTGGTCATGTCTTTGGGGTAGAAGTAGAGCACCACCCATTTCCCGCGGAAGCTATCCAGCGAGATCTGAGAGCCATCCTGGGATGGGAGAGTGAATCCGGGCGCAATCTGCCCGGCGGTTGGCATGGTTTGATCGGCGGCATGGACCGTGACGAACGCAACCGCGAGCACAAGGACCGCGGCCAGGGCGAAGCGAACCGTCTTTTTCACGAGAAACCTCCTGGTGTGGAACAGTTAACGGGGAACTGGGAAGAGCGACGCGATAGGCCGCCATGCGACCTATCCTACACCTGTCTGTCCCCCGATTGAATGTTCGCCGGGAGCGCCGTTCTACTCATGCGCGGTCCAGGGGTCGTAGGTTCCTGCGCTCCAGGAGTGTCCTTCGGGGTCTTTCACGGCGAACTCGCGGCTACCGTACGGTGTGTCATGCAGCGGGCGGACGATGGTGGCCCCGGCGGCTATGGCGCGGGCATAGACCTCGTCGGCGTCGGCAACCACGATGTAGGCGCTGCGAGTTTCGCAGCCTCCCAACTCGGCGGGGGATTTGAAGCTGCTGCCCATCGCGTCGTCCTTTTGGGAGCCGAGCATGATCATGCCGCCGCCGAGGGCGAGTTCGGCGTGGGCGATGGTTCCGTTTTCGCCTTCATAGACGGCGTGGCGGGTGAAGCCGAAGACCTGGCACAGCCAGTCGATGGCGGCTGGGGCGTTGCGGTAGCGGTGTCCGGGGATGACGGTGCTGCGGAATTCAGGCATGGGGACCTCCAGGTTTCCGAGGGCAGAGTATCGCAAGATCATCCTCAAGGGCAATAGGGGAGCAATTGCGGCTCAATACGGTATTCTTGCCCTCATGCAATTGCCGGCGGGCGATTCGGAACTGGTACAGATTGTGGACGCGGCCCTGAACGATGCGGCGCGGCGGGCGGGGGGGTGGTTGGTCTGCCGCCTGGGCTGCACGCAGTGCTGTCATGGCGCCTTTGCAATCAATGCGCTGGATGCTCTGCGCTTGCGGGCTGGTATGGAGGCGCTCAAGGATGCGGAGCCGGAATTGGCCACCGAGATTATCCGGCGCGCGCGAAACTGGATTGCCGAGTATGGGCCAGGATTTCCCGGCGATGCCGAGACCGGGCTGCTGGGCGACTCCGACCAGGCGCGGGAGCGCTTTGAGGAGTTCGCGAATGAAGCGGCTTGTCCGGCGCTCGATCCGGCCACCGGACGTTGCGATCTGTACGCCTGGCGGCCGATGACCTGCAGGGTCTTCGGTCCCCCCATTCGCATGGAAGCCCCGGCGGGCAAGATAGGCGAGGGTCTGGCGCTCGGCCACTGCGAGCTTTGCTTTGTGGGGGCCAGCGAAGCTGAGGTTGCCCGGTGCGAAATGCCGGTTCCGCATGAGTTGGAGGCTGGTCTGCTGGAAGAGATTGGCGTGAAGGGCGAGACGGTGGTGGCGTTCGCGCTGCTGCGATGAGCAAGTCGCGGGCTCGCGATAGACTGAGGATTGGACAGCCTGATGCCAATGCGCCCCTGCTGGGTTGAGATTCGCGCCCGTTCCCTCGAAGAAAACTATCGACTGCTCATGAGCATTGCCGCTGGTCAGGCGGAGTTGCTGGCCATCGTCAAGGCCAACGCCTACGGGCACTCGCTGGAGATCTGCGCTCCGGCGGCCGTGCGCGCGGGGGCCCGGTGGCTGGGCGTGAGCAGCGTGGAAGAGGGTGTGGCGGCGCGTGCCCTGTGCCCTGAGCCCAAGGTGCTGGTGATTGGCGGGGTCTTTGCCGGGCAAGGCGCTGCGATCGTCGAGCACAGTCTGACAGCGGTGGTTTGGGAGTTCGGTCAACTGGACGAGCTTGAAGGCGCCGCGCGCCGGGCTGGAGCAGGAATTGGGTCAGTCCCAGTGCATCTTGAAGTCGATACCGGGATGAGCCGGCAGGGCGTGAGCCCGCATGGACTTGCTCCGGTCTTGGCGCGGTTGGGCTTAGGGTCGGCGTTCAGGCTCGAAGGCGTGATGACTCACCTCTTTGCCACCGACGAGACTGACGGCCGGGTGACCGAGGAGCAGTTGGCCCGGTTGGACGAGGCGCTGGAACGGATTGAGGCTTTTGGACTGTACCCGGATTGGCTGAACGTGGGCAACTCCGCCGCATTGCTTTCTGGCCAGGCAGGCAGGATTGCGGCTTTGGCCGCCCGCCACGGGATGAAGGCCATGCTCAGGCCGGGGCTGGCGCTCTATGGTGTGGCGCCCCTGTTTGAACCGCGCTTCAAGCCAGGGTCGGAACCGGAGGGCCTGGTTGCGGCGCTCGCCGGCCTGCAGCCGGTGATGAGCTGGAAGACCGAGGTGGTAAGCGTGCTCGCGGTTCCAGCCGGAGCGGTGGTGGGCTACAACGGAACCTTTGTGGCCACGGAGCCGATGCGCCTGGCGCTGGTGGCGGCGGGGTACGCCGACGGGCTCGACCGGCGGCTTGGCAACCGCTTCAGCCTGCTGGTGCGCGGCCAGCGTGCGCCCCTTGTGGGACGCATAAGCATGGACCAGGCGGTGCTGGACGTGACGGAGATTGCCGGAGTCGAAGCCGGGGACGAGGTGGTGATCCTGGGGACGCAGGGCGGCGAGACCATTAGCGCCTTCGACCACGCCGAGGCCGCGGGGACGATTCCGTGGGAGATTTTTACGCGGATAGGGGCGCGGGTGCGGCGAGTCGCGGTTTAGCGCCTTCCCATATCTCGCCGCCGTAGCTGGTGCCCCACCCACGCCGCGCCTCTGTTGTTGCGGATAGGGTGGGACAGCTCAAAGCACGGATTACAGTAACGTTGAAGATGCTCTTGGTGGCTTCCCAGCCCTTTCCGCCGCGGCGGACGAAGTCCGGGGCGCGCGACCTTTGTCCTGTTCGTGCCCATCTACGTCTTTCGCCTGCTCAACGAGGAGAAAGTACTGCGCGAGCGACTGCCCGGCTACTCCGAGTACCGCCTCCGCTCGCGCTTCCGGCCCATTCCCTACGTCTGGTAAAACCCGAGCCAGTTGTGCCACAAAAAAAGTTTGCCGCGACACCTTGACGGTCTACACAACTTTGGTGTAGATAATCTAGGTATGGGAAAACCAAACGATCTTGTACAAGGCACGCTCGATCTGCTCATCCTGAGGACTCTTTCGCCCCAGCCAATGCACGGCTGGGCCATCGCCAAGCGCATTCAACAGCTTTCCTGCGAGGTGTTGCAGGTGCAGCAGGGCTCGCTTTACCCCGCCTTGCACCGGCTGGAGCAGCAGGGGTGGATCGAGGCCAAGTGGGCGGAGAGCGAGACCGGCCGACAGGCGAAGTTCTACTCGCTCACAGCCGCGGGCCGCGGGCAGATGGAGAAGGAAACCGCCAACTGGAACCGGCTCTCGGCGGCCATCGACCTGATCGTGACCGAGGCTTGAGGAGGAAGTCATGCGCTGGCTCATGCAATTGCGGATGCGGATTCAAATGCTCTTTCAACGCGGGAAGGCAGGAGCGCGCCTGGACGAAGAACTGCGCTTTCACCTGGAGCAACAGATCGCCGAGAACATCGCCGCCGGGATGAACGCGGAAGAGGCGCGATTCGCGGCGCTGCGGGCCTTCGGCAATCCCGCATTGCTGCGCGAGCAGGCACGCGCCGCGTGGAGCTGGACCTGGCTTGAACTATTGTGGCGCGACGTTTGTTATGGCGCGCGGACGCTCAAGCGCTCCCCCGGCTTTGCGGCCATTGCGATTCTGGTGATGGCGCTGGGCATCGGCGCAAACGTGGCGATGTTTACTGTGGTCCGTTCCGTGCTCCTCAAGCCGCTGCCGTTTGAAGAGCCGGAGCGTCTGGTTGCGCTTTACGAATATAGTTCCGACGACCAGTTTCCCTACAACGACATTGCCGGCGGCGTCTTTGCGGAGTGGAGAAAGCAGAACCGTAGTTTCTCAAATCTAGCGCTGCTCGGCGAGGCGCAACTCAACCTTTCCGGAGCAGCCGGGCAGTTTCCGGAGAGGCTGCGCGGCGCCGGTTGTACCTGGAACCTGCTCTCCACGCTGGGAGTGAAGCCCGCGCTGGGACGCGACTTCACTGCTGCCGACGACCAGCTTTCCGCAAACGGAACCGTTCTGCTGAGTTGGGGGCTGTGGAAGCGCCGCTTCGGGGGCGACCCGGCGATCCTGAATCAAACCATCAACTTGAATCGGCAAAGCTACACAGTGATCGGGATCATGCCAGCCTGGTTTGCCTATCCAGACTCCTCAACTCAACTGTGGACACCAATCTACCACGACAAGCTGGCTCAAACGATGGCGGCTTTGGACTCGCACATGTTTCAGTCTGTCGGCCGCTTGAAGCCGGGCATCACGGCGGCTCAAGGCGTGGCGGAGTTGTCGGTGATTACACGCCGTCTGCACGATCAGCACCTCGACGATCCCTTCATAGGCAAGGCCGCTAATATCCACCCACTACTGGAAGGCATGGTTGGCGACATGAAAGGGCCGCTCTATGTCTTGTTCGCGGCCACGGGCTGTGTCTTGCTCATCGCCTGCCTGAACGTGGCCAATCTGCTGGTGGCGCGGGCCACGGCGAGGCGTAAGGAGCTGGCCATTCGCGCCGCGCTCGGCGGCGGGCGTCTGCGCCTGCTGCGCGAGCGGCTGATGGAGAGCTTTCTGCTCTCGGCGGCGGGTGGTGCTTTCGGGTTGCTGCTGGCCTATGGAGCCGTCCAGTGGCTGGCGCACACGCGCCAGGATATAAGCCGCATTGAGGCCATCCATATCGATGGTGTGGTGGCCCTTTTTACTGTGGGACTCATCGTGCTGTGTGCTTTGTTTGCCGGCCTGATCGCTTCGTGGACGGCTAGAGACAAACGGCTCCTTGTCTCGCTTCAGGACTCGGCGCGCGGCTCGAGCGGCGGTCATGCGCACACCGGGCTGCGGAGGGCACTGCTGGCCGTGGAAGTGGGTTTGACCGTCGTGCTGCTGGTCGCCGCCGGATTGCTGCTCAAGAGCTATGCGCGCCTCCGTTCCTCGGATATGGGCTGCGACACGCAGAATGTGCTCACCATGCACCTTTACCTCTTCGGCGGGCGTTACAGTGAACCGGCTCAGTTAGTCAACTTCTACTCGGCGCTGCTGACGCGGGTGCGGTCGCTGCCCGGAGTGGAGGCCGCCGGCTTTGTCGAAGCCGTTCCGGGACAGGGCTACTGGGAAGATGAGGGCTTCGCCGTTGTCGAACATCCGCCTCTGCCCCAGGGCCAGCTTCAATATGCCGTACTTCGCGGGGCCGATCCGGGCTACTTTGCGGCCATGGGTATCCCCATGTTACGCGGGCATACTTTCGACGCCAATCGGCGACTCGGCCAGGCCAACCAAACGGTCATCAGTGAGTCTTTTGCCAAGCAGTATTTTCCCGGCGAAGATCCGCTCGGCAAGCACCTGCGCACTCTGGGCGCTCATACCTATGAGATTGTTGGCGTTGTTGGCGATACCCGCTACTCTGTCGCGGAGGATCCCAAGCCGATGCAATACTATCCTCTGTTCGCCGGTCTTTGGAACAACGGAACGCTGTTCATCCGCTCCGGCCACAATGTCGAACAACTTTCACTGCCGGTGCAGCGAATTGTCCAGGAACTCGACCGCGACCTGCCCGTCTCCGATGTGCTGACGATGGATCAACTGCTCGGCAAGTCCACGCTCGACGCGAGCTTCGACGCGACCTTGCTCGCGGGCTTTGCGGCGCTTTCGCTGCTGCTTGCCGGCGTGGGGCTTTTTGGCGTGCTCTCCTACATCGTGGCCCAGCGGACCAGCGAGATCGGCATTCGCATGGCGCTGGGCGCGCAGCGCGAGCAGGTTCTTCGCATGATGCTGCTTGACGGCCTGCGGCCGGCGCTCTTCGGGCTTGCATTTGGTCTCGTGATAAGCGTGGGCGTGGCGCGGCTGATCCGCTCGATGCTCTATGGAACGCGGCCGCTTGATCCGGCTGTCTTTGCCGCGGTCGCCGCCACGCTTCTGCTGGTTGCCGCGCTTGCCTGCATGGTTCCGGCCTGGCGCGCCTCGCGGCTCGATCCCATGCAGGCGCTGAGAACGGAATAGGCGCGGAAGAGGAAGCCTCCCGCGCCGATTCCGTTCCTTGCTTTCGGTCTTTTGACGGCTTATTGCGTGACTGGCTGCGCGGGCAGCGCCTTGGGCGCTTTCAGGTGAGGCGCATTGGGCGCGGCTTCAGCCGCTGGCGCAGGCGGCGTGGCAGGGAAGGCCGAGCCCTTCTTGATGCGCAGGTCGCCGTTGTCGGTGCTGAGGACAATTCTCGATCCGCCGGAGCCGATCTTCCCGACGACGGTCTTGTTCTCGTCGCCGCCGATGGGAAGCTCAAACTCCGTAAAGATATCGCCATTGCGCGTGCGGCCGTCCACGGTGGCCGAGGCGCTGGGTGGCAATGTCACCTCCACGTCGCCCTTGCTGTTCTTCGCATCCACGTTAAAGTTTCCCGCCGGCTCGACGGCGATGCGGCCGTCGCGGTCTTCCACGTAGCTGTCTCCATAGATCTCGCTCAGGTCGACGTCCTTGGAGTGGGTGATTACGCGGACTTGCCCTTTGGCCTCGGTGACGCGCAGGTCATCCGAGTTGAGGGTCAAGTCTCCGGGAAGTTCGGCCACCTGCAGGTCGGTTACCGAGGTGTGCAGATGCACCGGCCCGGAGACACTCTCCAGATGCACATCGCCGAGGATCTCGCCGCTTTGCGCGACCTTGCCCTTGATCTCGGAAAGTGTGAAGTCGTTCAAATCACCGTCGGCGGTGAGGTCGCCGTCCACCTGGTGGGCCGAGAAGTCGTGCTTGCCGTTGGACATGTGCGCCTGAACCGGGCCGGCGATGGCGCTCAGATGCACGTCTCCCTGCGCCGCGGTAACGCCGATGCCGGCGCCCAGACCGGCGGCAATCACGTCGCCCTTGCCGGCCTCAACCGTCACCTTGGCTGTCCTGGGAACGGTGACGGTGAGGTTGAGGCGCCCGTTCGTGTTGCTTTCCGACTTGATCAGCACAGCGCTGCCGCTAACCTTCACGCTTGGCTTTTCAGAGTCGAAGATTTTCTTTGCATCCGCGTCCGAGTCGGCGAAGGCCACTTGGTGGGCTTGCACCTGGACGATGGACTGATCGCCTGCCGTGATGCTGACGTCGCCCCGAGGATTCTGAATCTCGATGGCGGCGTTAGCCGGAATCTGCGAAGTCAGGACCTGCTGGTCGTTGTCGTGCTCGGGCAGGCCGAAGATGTTGAAGAAGTCGTCGCCCTGGTCGCCCCAGTGGGTGTGGAAGGGGCCCCAAAAGTTGTTCCATCCGGCGGCTCCAAAGCCCAGGAAGGCGAGCAGGATGAGGATGCCGACAAAGCTGCCTCCGCGGCGGACCGGGGTCTCGCGCCTGAGGTCGATCGCCCACTCGCACAGCAGGGCCAATCCGGCGAGGATCAGCAACAGCGGCCACCAGTGGCCATACCAGGCCCAGAAGTCGCCGCCGGCGATGCGGCCCGTGGCCACAAGCAGGGCTACGACGCCGATGCCGATGAGGAGGATGGGACCGACGACCGAGGGAACGCGCGGTCCGTAGGCGGCTACATAGCTGGCCTTCCAGGCGTGATGCTGGGCCTTCCAGGCATCGCGTTGAGCGCGCCATGCTGCCTTCTGCTGTTCACGGTAGACGCGCCACTGGGTCCTTGGATCGTAAGGGGGATACGGGGGCGGCGCGCCGCCGCCCGGAGGCGGGGTTGGGGGTACGCTGCTCATGATTGGCCTCCATTGGAATAACTGCTGAAATCCTGCGAGTCAGGTGGGATGTCGGCCGACGCTTCTGGTGCCGGGTTTTGTGGAGCGCCCGCAACCACACTGGGATCGACCGTGCCGGAATAAGGAGCGCCGGGGTAGGGTGGGCCTCCCGGGTACGAGCCACAGAACGGAACTGGCGGATAGCCTCCTTCGGCAGCCAGCGCCGCGCGCTCGGCAAGCATGAATACGCCGATCATAATCAGCAGCAGCGGCCAGAACAGATGCCAGAAGTGGCCAATCAGACCCATCTGATTTAGAAGCGCGAGCACGCCGATCAGCAGAACAAAGGCTGGGAAGCGCAGGCGGCGAATCTGGATATAACGGTTCATTTGGAACCTCCTTGTGAATCTCCAACACGACGAACGATCAGCCAGATGCCCAGCCCGATCAGGGCCAGCGGCCAGAAGAAATCCTTGAGGCGGCCGTTAAAGATATCCAGCTGGTCCAGCAGAAACAGCAACCCCAACCCAATCAGCAGGATTGCGAAGACCGGTTCCCTGCGCCGCCAGAACAGGGGATGCCAATACTGGGGTGGACCAGGCGGAATCGCCGGATCGACAAAGCCAGCTACGGGCGGCGGGAACGGGGTCTGGTAACCAACCTGTTGATACGGCGGCTGAGAGGCGCCAGTCGATGAAGCCTGCCCAGCCGGACCTGGTGAATAGGGGTCAGGACTCACGGCGCCTGGATTCATCCCTACCGAACCGGCGCCGGGTTGCCCCGGATACCGCTGCCGTCCACCGAGATTCAGCCAGTTGCCCACCTCGTTCAGCCCCAGTGGATCGGGCAGGGGCTGGCCGTCGCGCAGCGCTTTGGCGGTGTGGTAGGCCTCAAACGACTGGTAGATGCACCACGCGCCAACGAAGATGCCGAAGACCCCGTGGTACTCAGTGATGCTGACGAGCACCGCAAAAACGATCACGTGGATCAGTCCCTTGAAGAACTGTCCGTTGTACATGGCGCCCACGCCGGGAATGAGCCCCAGAACGCCGGCTGTTGAGGGATTGGGCCCGCTAGGCGGGGCCACAAAAGGCTGTTGGAAGTTCTGCCACGCGCTGATGCAGGTGTCGCATAGAATCTGTCCTCCAGCCGCTTTGCGCACGCAGCCGGCGCAGAGCGCCTTGCCGCAGCTCTGGCAATAGGCCGTTGCGGCCACGCCGCTATGATTTACGCAATCCATACTGTGCTCCTTTCCCGTGCTGTCATTGCGGAGCCGCCGGAAAGCGCGGGCCAAGCCTGAAGCGCCGGAGAAGCCGACGTCAGGGAGGTTTCATAAAAGCCGGTGGAATCGTCGAGAGCCGGCCGGGCAGCCGGGTTGCCCGACTGCTGGGGAGTCTCCATCGGGGAGCCACCGTCCTTGAGGCCAGGGCTCTGCTTGGACTCGCCCGGCGCGGTTTCGTCCGGCTTCTGCCGGTTGTCGTTCTCTCTGCGTTCGCCCTCGCCCTGTGTCGCCCGGCGCAGCTCCCGCATCCCCGACTGAACCTCGTAAACAAAGTGCGAGTGGTCGTAATAGCGGATGATCGGAGTGGAGGCCATGGTCAACCGCCTCTCCATGAACGAGCGCACCGCAGCGGGGCGCAGGTTGGCCAGGCTCAGGTTGCTCAAACGGACGTTGGTCACCGACAGCGTGACGGAGAGGGAAAAGAAGGCCATCGCGGCTGTCATCAGTAAGCGGGGCTCGGCAAAACGGCGAACATTGCCGACAAAGCCGGGACGCTGCCAGGCAGGAATCGAGACCGGAGGCATCGGCAAGACGTTGCCGCCGCCCGCCGCGAGTGTGTAGCCTTCCACCTGCCCCGGACCAGTCCGTGCAAGAATCTTGTCTAGAAGCCCAGCGGGAACCTCCGGCTCGGTGGAGAGGAAATCGAGCCACTCGCGGCCTCGCCGTGCATCTTCAAACAGCGCCGCGCAGGCCGGGCAGACGGCCAGATGCGCGGTGAATACTGCCTCGTCGCCGGGCTTGAGCTGCCCGTCCAGCGCATCGGCCAACAGTGTCTCCCATTGCCCGCAGGCCGGAGAACCCGGAATGAAAGTGCGCTCTGCCATTTACATCACCTCCCGTTTATTACGTTCCAGCAGCCGCGCAAGTTCCGCGCGTCCTCTGCTGATGCGGGACTTGACCGTCCCCTCGGGAATGCCCAGCACCTGGGCGATCTCCTTGTAGTCCATGTCCTGCAAATCCCTGAGAATGACCGCTTCGCGCAGATCCACCGAGACCCGCGCCAAGGCGTTCTGCACCATCTTTGCCAGCTCTTTCTGAGCCGCCGACTCGTGCGGCGACGGACCCGTGGCCATGAGCCGGTCAACGGGCTTCAGCTCCTCGACCGACTCCCAGCCGTCGTCGAGCGAACCGGTAGCCCGCTGGTTGCGGGTGCGCCTGAAGTTGTCCACCAGCAGGTTGCGGGTCAGGGTTGTGATCCACACCTGCAGGCTGCCGCGCACCGTATCGAACCTGGTCAGGTTCGAATAGACCTTCAGGAAAACCTCCTGGGTGAGGTCCTCGGCGTCGGCCGCGTTGCCGGTAAAGCGGTAGCAGAGGCCGTAGACACGGCGATGGTGGGTGCGGACCAGTTCGGCCCAGGCGCCGGAATCCCCGTCCATGCAACGGCGGACGACGTGTGACCAGTCGGTCTCCAGCGGATTCACCTCCACGCGCGCCATACGGGCGGCTGGCGGAATGACCTGGCCGCCTGGCGCGTGGCCGGCAGCGGACGGCCTTGGGGCGTCAATCTCCGGCGCTTCCATGGTAAGCTGCGCTGCCCTGCCCGGCGACTGGCCTTTGCCGCTGGGGCGGCTGGCCGGCATAGCCAGCCCCACTCCGCTCCAGCTTAATGTGCCCACGCATTGCATAGTTTGCTAATACGCGGGATTCTCCCGGTTGGTTCCGTGGGCTGGGAAGGAAATCGGCGGCGGCTGGCCGGTATATTGGCGCTGCAAAGCAAAGATGGCTGCTCCGAGTCCCGCTTCCGCGACTCGAAGCAACCATCTCCGTAACGCCTTCATCCGGCCTGGGGGCCGTCTGCCTCCTATTGCACGCCGCAGTCGCCTTTATACTGCAAGGGCCTGGTCGTAAGCGTAAAGATTGCGGAGTTCGCCAAGTAGCCGGTTGTCCCTGGCGTACCATACGTCCCTGTAACGGTTATCGGAGAGCTGCCAATGAATGTAGACGTGCTGTACGCCGCAGTAAGCGTCAACGTTGCGGTTCCTACAGAAGACGTAGTGATGGAGGCGGCGGGAGAAAAGCTGGCTGTCGCTCCTGCCGGCAGGCCGCTGACCGAGAGTGCTACCGTTCCATTGAATCCGTTCGACGCCGACACATCAATCGTATAAGTCATCGAGTGCCCCAACGACAAAGGCGTCGCTTGGCTGGGGTTCGTTGCTGCGATTGAGAATGAAGGTGCCAGTGTTGTACACGAGCCGTCGGATAGCTCCTGGAAAACGAAGGTATGGTAGATCGTGTCCTCGAAAATCGGCGTGTACTCGCCACAACCAACTGTTCCAGAGTTAAGGCTAACGCTGAGGGAAACGCCAGAGCCGCTTGCGGTTCCCACGCTTTGGAGGTCGGTCCATTGCATCGTACTACCCAATCCCCACTGCGAATTACCCGAGCCGCCTGCCGAACAACAAGGCGGGCCTCCATCCGGTCCTCCAAACTTGACCGAGCTAGTAACCCCTGATGTAACCGAGAGGCTTTGGCCAACAGTTAACTGAGTCTGTCCGCCGAGCGTATATGTCGTTTGAGAGTTCTCGCCTTGTGTGAAACTATTAGGGCTGCTGTTGCCACCCTGCGTGTTTGGTCCTGAGAGAAAAGGATCTGCCTGAGTTGCGCTTCCCATCGTCTCTGGAACTGGAACGTACCGACAATCGCTGCCGGTTAGGTTAGGACTTGGAAGAATACCACATAACGCATCGCTTTGGCTGCCGTTCGACGTGTTTGCCGTCAGAGGACTCACGGTGCCCGGATATGGGCTAACCGGATTCGTCAAACCGTATTGGAAGAGAAGCGGATCGGTCTGCAAAATAGGAAGGAAGTCCGCGGGGGTACATCCACATTGATCTACCAGCGTGCATTTTGAAGGCGGGCCAGAAGGAGGATTGTATTCCGCCGTGATGAGATTCTTACAGATGGAGGCCAAACCGGGCTGGTACCCTTGAGCAGTATTCTGTTGATTGAGTATAGTGTAAGGCACCGTCGTTACCCCAGCAGAGTTGGCTTCCATTGCAGATGCGGAAACTTCAACAACATCAGGCAGGGTTACCGTACCATTGGCCAAGGGCTGAACGCCTACGTTATAACCCACGGGAGCAGACGGGTTGCCGTAGACGGAAATCTGCGGATTGAGCCAAATCAGGAAAAGGTCGTTACTGTGGTTAATCGCGTCTGGGGCTGAACTGTTGGATTGGTTAGCAACTCCCGTCGCGTTCTGGTAGGTTTCTTGGAACGCCGCGCTACTCGTTGAAGTCGAGGAAGTTGCGAAGCTATCACTGGCCGTGACGCCAGCACCAAAGGTAAACGGACCAAGTCCAACATTCATGCTGACTGACAAACCCGAAGATGAATTGTCACTTTGAGAGAAATTGCTACCAATCGTTGTTGTTGTGGAATTGGTGGTTGTATCGGTGAAGCCGTCTTGGCTCTTATTTCCAGGTGGAGCATAAATGATCGATGTAACACGATACGCGGGGTTCATTGTAGCTACGGTAACCTGATATGAATATAGCTCGGCCGAAGAAAGAATCGAGGACGTGGTCTCCTCACCACCGGCAATCAAAATGTCGCCGTTGTAGAGCATGGCAGCTGAATGATACGCGCGCTGCACGGTCAGGTTCCCTGTCAGGCTGAATGTGCGCGATGATGGAACGTAAACCTCCGCGGAGTTCAATGCATTCGAGGAAGCGTTATTGCCACCTGCGACCAAGACCGCGCCATCAGCGAGTGATGTGGCTGTATGCTCAATTCGAGAGAAATTCATAGCGCCGGTCGCAGCAAACGAGGAAGTAGAGGGGTTGTAAACCTCTGCTGAGGATAGAACCGTTCCGGACGTGTTTTCTCCTCATGCGAGGAGGACGGTACCATCGGTTAACAGCGTTGCTGTGTGCTTGCACCGCGTGGTTGTCATATTCCCAACGAGAGTAAACGCCTGTGTCGAAGGATTGTAAGTTTCTGCCGTATTCCATGCCGCCTGACCGGAACGGTTCCCCTGTCCTCCGGCGATGAGTACCGAACCGTTCGACAAGAGCGTTGCTGTTTGAGTGGTCCTCTGGGTACTCATGGTTTCGGTCGTCGCGGTAAAAGTCCCAGTCGCTGGGTTATAAATCTCAGCAGATGCCAGTCCGGCCAAATTCCCAGTGTCACCGCCGGCGATGAGGACAGTGCCGTTCTGGAGCAGTGTCGCTGTCGCGTTGTAGCGAACGGCAGTCATCGGTCGGATTTTCAGGCCTTGTGGATTTGACGCAGTAGGCAGTGTGTATAGGCTGAAGGTTCCACTTGGCGGGATATAGAGCTCCGCTGTTGTGTCCCCTGACCCGCCCGCGATCAGTACCGTGCCATCATTAAGCAAGGTCGCAGTGCTCCCACAACCTCGGGCCACGTTTGGTGATCCCTGGGTGGGCGCAAAGGTTTGGGTGCTCGGATTGTAGATTTGCGCAGTCTTTGTTGGTCCATTGGTGTTGTTTCCCCCAACGATGAGAATTGTTCCATTTTGCAGCTGAGTAGCCGTGGGACAAATTAATGGCTGGGCCAAGCTACCGGTGGCAGCCGAGAAGGTTTGGGCGTCGACAAAGCTGGCGCTACTAATCGCGAACAAAACTAGGACGGCGAGAAGTAATGAGGTAAAACGGAAGGAAAACTGCATAGTCACTTTCTCCTAATATTGCGGCTGATGGAAAGAGGCGAACATTACCAATGCATTTAACGTGACCGGCAATTCTTCCAACGAGCCTCTACCCTTACTGCAAGGTGACCAGGACCTCGATGACCCCGGTGCCTGAATCGAGCGAGCCCAGCGCCTTGCCGATCACCGCGCCGAGCATCTGGGTGCGGTTGGTGCCCTTCATGGCGTAGCCCAGCTTGGAGGAAGCCACCAGCAGATCGCCGACCTTGATGGGGCCGTTCTCCGCGCTCACCTTGGTGGGAACCCGGCCCACCATGGCCATCGGCACTTCGGTCTTGCCGGTCTTGGCGTCTTCCGGATGCAACCTGCCGACGAAACCCGGCTTGGTGGAATAGATGCCCGCCACCAGCGTCGAGTAGGCCTGATTGGATTTGAGGAATTTGCCCGGCGCGCTGGGATCGATGACCAGAATGTCGCCCGGCTCGTACTTCGTCCGGTCCCCGGTCACATCCACCGACTCGGCAAAGTCCGCGCCGCAATTGGCGGGGATGAATGCCGTGGTCTGCTTGGTACCGTCGGCAAATACAATCCCGTATGGTGGCGGATTCGTGGAAGTGTATGTCAGTACAATATCTCCGCCGTTGACTTCCAGTTTGGCATTCGAATCGGTTGCTCCTGGAGTCGTCGTGCCGATGCCGACGTTGGCGCCAACACCACTACCTAGAATGTTTAATGCATTCGTCCAGGTTATAGGACTACCAGGACCATTTTCATATCCGGAGACGGCGATATTCAATGAATTATCCGAGCCTGTTCCTTGGGTAATGAGAGTTGACTGTCCCGCGGCAGCAGCGTACCATCCACCAGAATAATAAGCATTAAAGGCCAAGCCGCTTCCAATGCCGCCATAAGACGGAAATCCTATATCTCCACCCACAGTAAGTTTATTATTCGGTGTCGTCGTCCCGATCCCGACCTCACCGGAGAAATAACCATTTGCTCCATTGATAGAAGACCACCTTTGATACGAGAAGCCTAAGCTGTACGCGTTATCCGCAATAGGAAATAGGTTACCGGTTTCCGCGTTGCCATTAACAACAAGTGAATATCCTGGCGAGGTCGTGCCGATTCCGACGTTGCCGCTGGCCGGAAAAGTGTTCGTCTGCGCGGCCGCGCTCACAGCGAACGCCGCGATGCAAAATGCCAATCCCACGATCTGTCTGTGCATGGTTCTCCTATCGTTCCGCTGTCGATTCGCACATTCGAGGCTTCGATTGTGTTGAACCAAGCATAGCGCCCCCCCCTCCCTTGTCTTGTCAAGAAAATTCCTCACTTCTACGCAAAACTTTACGCGGAAATGCGCAGGTAACCATACCCGGTTATTACTTAGGCAACAACCGATGCGGGGGCAGCGAGCGCCCCAGGTCTCGTCCGCCGCGGTGGTGGAGAAACCTCTGAGCGCGCAGATTGTCTCTCCGCGCCGCGGTTGCACAGATTCTACTTGCCCGTAAACTCCTTGGCGACCTCGGTCATCGCGTCCCATGAGTCGGTGCGGAATGGCGCGGCGGGCAGGCCGGCGGCGTTGTAAAGGTTGCAACCGATGGGATAGTTGGCCCAGGCATAGCGCACCGCGGAGGGAACAGTCACCTTGTCGCTCTTCACAACCACGGTTTTTCCATCGATGGCGGCGTCCGCGTCGGCAAACTGTCCATCCTCACCCGCAATCTGAAACCACTTCAGCGGACCATCCTTGGCGACCAGTCCTCCATCCGCGTGTGTGAAGCGGATGCGGATGGTATTGCCTTCGACCTGCATCGAGCTGTAGCGCGGCCCCGAGTATTCAAGTTTGCGACCGTATGCATTGGCCAGCGCGATAAGCGCCAGCCGTTCGCCCACAGGCTCCTTGTTCTTGGGATGCACGTTGTCCGGATCGCCGGCATCGATGGTGACCGCGAGCCCGGTGTTCGGCAGCGACAGTATCTGCGCCTGACCCTCGCGCACCAAGGGATTGTTGCTGACATTCTTGAGCGCCGGCAGCTGCACCGCATAGAAGGGAAAATCTCCTTCGCCCCACAACTGGCGCCACTGCTCCACCAGGGTCTCCATCACGTGCGGATAGAGTGCCAACCCCTCTTTGCCGCCCACTATGGATTCGCCCTGATACCAGATGGCGCCGCGAATGGCATACGGAATCACCGGATGCACCATGCCGTTGAAAAGCACCATAGGCTCATGCTGATCCTGGACCGGGTCGCGCATGGGCCCAGGCCGGGGCGGACGGGCGTTGAGGGTCTGCGGCCCTGGGGGCGCGTCGGCGGCATTTGCGTTCGGATGCGCCTTGAAAAAATCCTCCAGGGCATCGAAGCGGTCAAGCATCGGTTTCAATTTGGGGTCCGCTGCCACCGCCTCGCGCGGCACCCACGCCTCCGCAGTGCTGGCTCCATACGCCACCGTCAAAATGCCCACCGGCACGTGCAGCCGCTGTTGCAAATCGCGCGCAAACAAATAGCCCACGGCAGAGAATCCCGGAACCGTCTCCGGGCTGCACACCTTCCACTCGCCCGCCAGGTCGTCCTTCGGCGTATACGCCTTCGCCTGCTTCTCAGTGAACATGCGGATTTGCGGGTAGTTGGCGGCGGCAATCTCCTTGTCCTCATCTAGCATCCCGGCAAAGCGCGCCACCTTGCTTGAAACCGTAAACTCCATGTTCGACTGACCGCTGCCGACCCACACCTCCCCGACCAGCACATCGTGAATGGCGATCGAGTTCTTGCCCTGGATATGCATCTCGTACGGCCCGCCGGCCTTCAGCTTGCGCAGGCGCACCATCCATCTTCCGTCCGCACCCGCGGTGGTCGAGCGGGTCTGACGGTTGAGCGTGACCTTGACCGCTTCGCCGGGTTCGGCCGTACCCCAGACGGGTACCGGCCTTCCACACTGCAAGACCATATGGTCGCTGAACAGGACCGCTGGCTTTACCTCGGCGGAGACATTCACTGCGAACAGGAGGAAAAGGCAACCTGCGGCGGCGGAAAAGCGTTTTGACATGGATCCTCCTGGCGTTGAACCGGCTATCCGGGGTTGGTTTCCGTTGGCAACGGGACCGGAAAGCAAATCTTATAGGAGAACAATTCGACGCGTAAAGCAGAACCAAGCGAACATAGCGGCTTGCGGAGCGGGTGGTCAAATGCGGCATCGGTCCCAAGATGTCCAATGCCGCGCCCTTAATACCGTTGCAGGAACTCCGGCTCGACGGGATTCTCGAACAGCGAGGCTTCGCGGGTGACGATGGTTAGCCCCGAGGGGGTGACGAAATAGTGGCGCTTGTCCTCGACGGGATCAAAGCCGATGACCGTGCCTTCGGGAATGTGCACGTCGCGATCGATTATGGCGCGGCGGATGCGGCAATGGCGGCCGATGTTCACGTGGGAGAAGATGATGCTGGCGTCTACGTTGGAGTAAGAGTTGACGCGCACATCCTGCGATAGCACGGAGTTGGAGACCGAGGCGCCGGAGATGATAACGCCGGCGGTGATGACCGAGTTGACCGCCATGCCGGACCGGCCCGGCTCGCCGAAGACGAACTTGGCCGGCGGATACTGGCGCACGCGGGTGCGGATGGGCCAGCTCTTGTCGTACAGGTTGAAGATCGGCGAAACCGAGCACAGGTCCATATTGGCGTCGTAGTACGCATCCAGCGTGCCCACATCGCGCCAGTAGAGCGCCTGCTGTTTGTTCTCATCCACGAAGCTGTAGGCCATCATCTTCTTCTTGCCCAGCAGGTTCGGCAGAATGTTGTGGCCGAAATCGTGCTTCGAGTTGGGATCCTCGGCGTCGGCGATCAGCGCCTTCAGCAGCACCTCCGTATTGAAGATGTAGATGCCCATCGAGGCATCCACGGCGTTGGGATTGGTGGGCGAGCGGAATGTGGTCGAGGCCGGCTTTTCCTGGAAACACAGAACCTCTCCGTTCTTGTCCACCTCGACCACCCCAAGTTGCTTCGCCTCGTCCGGAGAAATCGGCAGGGTGGCCAGCGTGATCTCGGCCTTGGTCTCCTTGTGCTGCTTCAACATGCGGCTATAGTCCATCTTGTAGATGTGGTCGCCGTAGAGGATGATCACGTACTTCGGCTGTTCGCTGCCGATCGAATAGATGTTCTGGTAGACGGCGTCGGCTGTGCCCATATACCAGTTGGAACCGGTGCGCTGCATAGGCGGCATCAGCTCGAAGAACTCGCCCAGCTCCTGAGCCACAATCCCCGTCCACCCCTCGCGGATGTGCCGGTTGAGCGACAACGCCTTGTACTGGGTCATGATGAAGACCCTGCGCAGGCCGGAGTTGATGCAGTTGGAGAGGGTGATGTCGATGATGCGGTAATGCCCGCCAAAGGGTACGGCCGGTTTGGCGCGATCGCGGGTAAGGGGAAAAAGCCGTTCTCCGGCTCCGCCCGCAAGCAATACTCCAAGAGTGTCTCTCATATCCATTCGACCCTGCCTTGGTTGCACTTTCCGTTCGAAGGGCGCCAGCCCAATGTTGCCGCTACCCAGTACAGCATAATTCTCCGGCGACAGTTTTCCATCAGCCATCCCCGAACGGTGGAGAATACCACACGCAGATGAACCTGGAAGCCCGTCTAGTGAATCGACTCAATTGTATCGAGGCTCGCTGACCCGGGATGGTTAGCCCAAACAAAAGTACCGGCCCCGGCCACGCGCGGGCCTGCCGGGACGGAAGCGCACAACTTGACAGGAGGAAGCGGACCGAGCTCGAAAGCTACTGCGGACCCTCTTACCGCTTCTTCTTGAACTTGTACTCGACGCCGACTGAAATGCCGAAGTTCCAGTTGTTGTGGCCGCCCGTCCCCGTTGTCGGCGTAGCGTAATTGGTGCTGTAGCGCGTGAAAAGTGCGTCGGGAGTGATGCGGAAGACCCAGCGCGGCGAGCGGTTTAGGTCGAAGTGGCCGCCGAAGATAGCCGCCGGAGCGATCTGGTCGTTATAGAAATCGACCGTCGACGGATTGTTGCCGAGCAAATCCTTCTCGAAGTCGCCGTAAGCTCCGCCCGCCAGCACATGAGCTATCAGCGCGCCGTGCTTGTTGTGCGGCCCCAGCCACTCCGGACCGGCGGCGAAGAGGTACTGGGCCACAAATGGCCCCTTGATGGCGCCACCGTTCGGCTCGTCATGATTGACCCCAGCGCCGCTTGAGCCGAGATATGCGCGCCCCGAGCCTTCCACGGCCCAGTGTTTGCTGAACCAATAGGAGCCGGTGAGATCGAGCCCGCCGAGATTGGCTCCTTGATCCAGGGTCGGCCCTGCCATGATGTGTCCATAAGCAGCGCCCAGCGAGGCATCGAAGCGGTTGTCATAGCGCACATTGGCCAGCGGGTCAACGGCAATGTAAGTGCCATTGCCGCTGGTCGGCGTGGCGGTGACCTGGGCCTGGGCGCTGGTTCTGGTACACAGAGCCACGGCGGCTACAGCTAGGAGAGAGGCGGAAAAACGGACTTGGAGACGCATTACCATTCAGCTTACAGGACCGCGCCAATGGGGGACAATACAGAGCGGGCTGCATTTACCAGGGTCAAGGCTCACAACGCTCAATCTGGCGGGCCCACACCAGGTAGCGCGCCGTCTTCAGGGTTTCGATCGCCGAATCGGCGGCGGCGTAAACCGCAGGCTTCGGCGAGAGTGGCGGAGCGGCGTGCGTGCGCCACTCCAGCGGCAGGCGGCTGAAGATCAGCCCTGCGCGGGGAAGGTGAACGGCCTTGGAAACCACCTCCGCCGAGCGCCAGCCATGGGCCTTCATGATGCGCACAGAGTAGCAGGCATTCTGTATGGTATCCATGGCCTCCGGCTCCACAAAGATGGCGGATTCCGGTATGCCCTGGGCATGTGCGGAGCGGGCCATGACGCGCGCTTCCACAAATCTGTTGAGTACTGCCGCCCCGGAGACAATCAGCCGCGGGGCGACACCACGCTGGTACTCATGCACGGCCTCGGTGACACTGGCTAGTTGCGTTGGAGTTGGGTTGCCGTCGGTGTCGGCTGCGGCACCCAGAACGATGATGGCGTCAAAGCGGGTGAGCGAGGTGTTCGACACGGGTGCAAGTTGGCGGGCGATGGATGCCCAGACCAGCAGAGCCAGAACGATTGCGGCGGCGGATAAGGCAAGCCGGCCCCGCCAGCCGAGGCGTTTACGCCGGGCCGGGGTACGCCGGCGGCTGAGTCTGCGGGGCTGTTTGCCGGTCAACGAAATCTCCTCCAACCTCCACTGTAACGCGGGGGCTGGAGGTACGGTTGGGCGACGCGCTTGCAGCTGGAATGGATCAGACCAGGTCCGCCGGGGCATCCCAAGAAACGAAGACAAAATCTTTCAATGGTTTACGCTGACGAGGCGAGACTTCCTGGGCGAGCATTCGTTCGTTGGCCAGAGCCGCCGGTTCGCCTTGATAGCCGAGAGCGATGACAGAGCCGAGAGCGTAATCCTCCGGGATTTCAAGGGCTTGGCGGGCGGCGTCGTGATCGTAGCCGGCCATCTGGTGGGTGGCAAGGCCAAGAGCCGCGGCTTGCAGAACAAGCAGAGCGGCGGAAGCGCCCAAGTCATAAAGTGCGTATGCGTTAGGGACACCGTTATGACTGAATGCGGTCTTGGCGACGCCGAGGATGAGAACCGGAGCCTGAGGCGCCCAAGCCTGGTTGAAGCCGCCGAGAGTCGAGGCTATCTTCTGGTGAGTGCTGGAGTTGCGGACGCCGGCGAGGAAGCGCCAGGGCTGCTCGTTATTGGAGGAGGGCGCCCAGCGGGCGGCTTCAAAGACCCTGGCCAGGTCGGCGGGGCTGACTTCGCGATCAGAAAAGGAGCGCGGGCTCCAGCGGTTGAGGATCGCGGGTAAGACGCCCTCGACGGGCGGGGCCTGTTTCAAATGGTTGACTTCACTCGCGGATAGGGTCATGGGCGGGAACTCCTTGGAGACAGTAAACCGCATCCCTTTGATTCGGGGAGAAATGGAAAGATTCTTCACGGCAAAGATCATGAGTCAGAGTCGAAGAGAATCGTTGCCATGCGACGGATTCTCCCCTTCAAGCTGCTTGAGATCCTCGAAGGGATCGCGGCCCATGCTACGGCGGGCGGCGCCAATCTCACAATCCCATACCTGGGACCATGCCCGGGAACGGGCTATACTGCTGCCATGCGCAGCCGGCTTGCTTTTGGAAACCGCATCCGAATCCAGCAGAACGCCACGCGGAGTGGGCTGATTGCAGCAGTGACTCGCCGCAGTGAGCCGGGATGGCTGGCATGAGCTACGCCGTGAAGGAAATCTTCTACACCCTGCAGGGCGAAGGAGCGCAGGCAGGGCGCGCGGCCGTCTTCTGCCGGTTCGCCGGCTGCAACCTGTGGTCTGGGCGTGAGCAGGATCGCGCTACGGCGATATGCCGGTTCTGCGATACGGATTTCGCGGGCGTGGATGGAACGGGCGGCGGCAGGTTCGATTCCGCACAGGCTTTGGCCGAGGCGGTCGAGCAGAAGTGGCCTCGTGACTCCTCCGCCGGCAAAAGGTTCGTGGTTTGCACCGGCGGAGAGCCGCTTCTCCAACTGGACGCCGGCCTGATCGAAGCGCTGCATTCCCGCCATTTTGAAGTTGCCGTCGAAACCAACGGAACGATTGCAGCTCCGGCGGGCCTGGATTGGCTCTGCGTCAGCCCCAAGGCCGGCGCGGAGCTGGCGCAGAGAAGCGGAGATGAGTTGAAGCTGGTATATCCGCAAGCTGGAGCCGATCCCGGCGAGTTCGAAGGCCTCGCTTTCAAGCACTTTTTCCTGCAACCGATGGATGGGCAAAGCCGCGCCGTCAACACGGAGCTTGCGCTGCGCTATTGCCTCGATCATCCGCAGTGGCGATTGAGCCTGCAAACCAACAAGTTCCTGGGCATTCCATAATCTCCAGAGCGAAGGAATCGGGAGTGTAAGGGCGGCGAAAAGCACGCGGTTTCTTGCGTTTTCAGGCCAAAAAGCCGCGATATTGCACGCAAAAGACGGCGAAAATCGGCAGGCAGCAGTTACTATTCGGTTAACGGGCGTTTTTCGTAAACTGTTCATACTATTATGCTTACAGGAAAGACATGGGTTGAAAGTGGGCTCCCGGACGGGCAGGGGGGTAGGGGGTTCAGGGGGGTACGGACCGGGCGGATGGTTGACATTTCAGACCGGGGACATGGCTGACGGATTGGGCCGGGGCCGCGCACGCTCTTCTCCTATCAACTGAATTGTGCGCCGACGGGAGGTAATTCTGCGCAAGGGTTGAGGAGAATATGCCAGGTTCTCGACTCCTACCCTTGCCGCATGTCACGCATCGAGGAACGGGCGCACATATTCTTGTGGCTGCGGTAAGGGTGAGCCACCCACTCTACTTCTCATAGGGCATCTGTCTGCACCTTCTTGTTGAACGCTGTCTCCATCATGACGCGAAGGCGGAACTTGACAGCGCCAGCGTCATTTGGAGACTGGGTATACCGATCGAATTCGATCAGGTTATATTCCGCTTTTGTCAGATCAGTTTCCGCCACTTTTCGGTTATCCGCACGCAACTGGTCAAAAGCCAGTAGCTTCTTTCTTGTAATTTGTGAGGTCCAATCCTCATTTCTAGCAACACGAAACAGATGATAATAAACCGCCACCATTCCGACCTGCCGCAGGAGAGCGTCACTGCTCGTGAATACGCTAGCCATCAGCTTTACCGTTTCCTGTGCGGGCTTCAGAAAAGTAGGCATTTGCATTCGGGGTTTACCTTTGAAACTCTTCACAAAGGCGTCTAGGTATTCCTTCTTTGTATCTGGGACCTTCCCCACATGCTCTGCCAAGAGGAACTTGGCCGCAAGATCAAAGTGGCGATAGCGCAGATTCGTGAATGGCAATTGGTTGGAGAAGAATGGCTCGCCGGCCAGCTTCTTGATTGCAATCGGGAGGGGCCCGCCGAACGCGTTGCGCTTCTCGGCGGCAGTCAGTGGTACTGCCTCATTGAGACGAGAGAACATTTCCTCGATCATTTCTAGGTCGTCGGTCTCGATAACAATCACCGCTATCGGATATGAGTCAAATTGATTCTTCAGGTCCGGGTATGCCTTTCCCAATTCGTTGTATTTCATGCCTGCTGCCTGAATTGAGGCGTCGTTGAAATACTTGAAATCGTCCGATAGCGCGATGCTCCCGTCGAGGAAACTCCATAGTGATTCAAGGCGTTGCTTTCCGTCAATAATTGCGTAGTCAACTATTTGGCTTCCGCTCTTCTTGGGCTCTTGGAACTTTTGAAGGTATATCTTTGGCACATCAAATCCATTGAGGACGGTATCTAGCAATAGCTGTCGTTTGTCCAAGGTCCAAATATCGCTCTGCCTTTGATAATCCGGATCAAGTTGCACGCGATCACGCATACGATAGAGAGCCCATATACTGTTCTTGTGGAGTGAGGAAATCTCGAACTTCATGGCAACAGCTCCTTTGTCAAGTCGGCTACTCTGTCAAGTTCGGGAAACAATGTGAGCGCCGAGATACTGAGGCGCGCAAGCTCATTTAGTATAGGCTCTTTCGCGCCTGCTGGGATAATCCAGCGCCACACATGTTTTCCCTTACCTATGGTCTCAAGTGGCTGGTTCAGCCTGTGCATGATTGTGAATGTTCCAAGTTGCGCAGCCATCCTGGCTGTGTTACGCGGGCCAACAATCGCAACGGGGAAGAGTTCGGATTTTCCGGCGTGCACGCGACTAGGAAGATAGTTGTCAAGCACAGGGTCGAGGCCAAAGGCGGGGATTTCAAGCTGAAACTCAAACTTCAGATTCGCCGTTCTATTAAGCGAAACTGGATCGAGACACCAAAGCACTCCATCGCTTTTCCAATTTCGCTTTTCGCTCACAGCGAAATACAATGCCGCAAGGGGACTCTCAGTCCAATCCAGCAGCCGGGTATAGGCCCGATGATGCTGCATTAGGAACATCCACTCCCATTCCTGACGGGGAGGCACGGGAATATGGGGCGTGGCATTTTGCATGAATCTTTTGATTATTGCTTGTTCGGCTTTTAGATGTTTTCGATTTCGGGCTAGAGATGGCTCCAGCTTCCAGGCCATCCGCGCCTGCCCCCGGAACCAGACGAGTTGGTTCGGCTTGGTTTGTCGCTTCAGGGCTGTTAGCAATCCTGAAATCGAGCGAACCGTCCGATCGCGATAAAGCATGAAGCCTCTCTTGCATGTTCCGATTTAGGCCCAAGACGCCCTCAGGTGGCCCGAGTCTCAATGTCCTTTCGCAAGAATGGGTTCCCCGGTATCGCTTTTGGGTTGTGGGATTCGCAAAACCTCTCTTCCTGCGGCGCTCCATGAATCTGAATTATCTATAGGAGTATACCTCAGGGGCTGAAGCCCGTGTTGATTCTGTTGGCTTTGCACGAGGGTTGAAACCCCCGCCTCCCTCCGGATCGAGGTCGATTCCCGGATTCCAGTCCGAGGCACCCAGTCCCGAGGCCGGTCTGCCGCTTGTGCTACGCTCCATCTTGGTGGCCGCCGATTTTGTCCCCATCTTTGAGCAGGAGTACCGGGCCTTGCGCCCCAGGGCGCCAATGCCGCCCATCGTGGTCCGCTTCCGGCGGTTTACCTCGCTGAACACGCGCATCCGCCTGCGCGAAGGGCAGATTCAGGTGAGCCTCTCAGACCTGCTGGAGGGTGCGCCGGAGTCCGTCGTCCGCGCCATCGCCCACATTCTGCTGGCCAAGCTCTACAAGAAGCCCGTCGACGCCGCCCACAACCTGCGCTACAAGCGCTTTGCCTACTCGGCGGCCGTCGCCCGGCAGACGGAGGTGATTCGCGGCGCCCGCGGCAACAAGCGCTTCTCCGGCCCCGAAGGCCGCTTCTATCACCTGGAAGAGGTCTTCGACTCGCTCAACGCGCGCTTCTTCGGCGGCCTGCTGGGCCGTCCCGAGCTGACCTGGAGCGAGCAGTTCGCCAAGCGCGCGCTGGGCCACTACGACGCCGCCCACAACACCATAGTGGTCAGCCGCGTCTTCGACCGGCCTTCCAGCCCGCGCTACGCCATCGAATACCTGCTGTACCACGAGATGCTGCACCTGAAGCACCCGGTCAGGACGCGAGGCATCCGCCGCTGCGTCCACTCCCGCGAGTTCAAAGCCGAGGAGGCGCGGTTTCCGCAGCTCAAGGAAGCCCTCGCATTTATCAAGCGGCTGTAAGGATATCCGAGCTGGAGAGGCTGCGGAAGAACTCGCAGTTTCTCGTGGAATCGGCTTGGAGCGTGTCTCCGGGGCTAACGCCCACGTTGATTCTATTCGACCCGGGAGAACCCCCGGCTTTGCCGGGGTGGCAGTAGAAGTATGACATTTACGGGAGCCACTCCCGGTTTGTGTTTTTCCATACTTCTCTCAAAAACGTTAGAAGGGCGCGGAGCATGAGCGCCGTCCCTACGGGACTTCGGATGAATTGTTGGTCTCACCAACCCCACGCTACCACCCCAAGAAACAAAGACCGTTTCTTGGGGACCCCGGTGAAGCGCGGGGCTAACAACCACCGCGCCTGCGGCGCGGGCGACGGACTGCTGCCGGCATGGAGCGCTTCTACACAGGCCCCTTTGAGGGGCCACCAACCATAAAGCCTCCGGCTTTGCCGGAGGATACTTACTGGCTTTATGCGGGGTTGAAACTCCCGCCTCCCTCCGATTTGAGTATTTCCGCAGCCTGTTGATCCGGCGCGGCCTTCCAGCAGCACGCGATCCGACGGGAATCTACTGTGGGCCGGGGCAGGCGTCTTTCAGAGTGGCGCCCATATCTTCATGCTGGATTTCCAGCGTGGCTCGCGGAGCGCCGTCCCTGCCGGATCTTGCGATGTGGAAGACGTAGATGGTTTCATAATCGCTGTTGGGCCAGTCGGGCACATGCGCTGGACCGGTCCCGTAGCGGCGAAGCATCTCCTCGGCGAAGTCATGCAGCTTGATGTGCTCCCAGGCTACAAAAACAAGCGAGTGGGCATAGGCCGGCTGGAGCAACTCCTTCTGAAGTTCGGCGATATGCAGGTATCCGATCTGAGTATTCACCGGCATCCCGAGACGAATCGCGGTTGGCTCGATGGTTGCCAGCGGCCTCAGATAGGAGTAAGTAGGCACGGGATGGCCGTCATTCACCTGTTCGGCCGGGCTGGGCGCATAGATGAAGTCCGGCTTGCCATAGCGCGAAATCAGCAGGGATGGCAGGGCCAGCGAGCGGTTCAGCCCTTTGCAGGTCAATTGGCCAAGTCCGCCTTCCGGCTTTTCGCCATGGCGCAGCAGCACGATGGTCTCGCCGTTGACCTGGGGCGCTTTCTGGCCACAGGAGAGAAAGCTCCAGAACAAGCAGGTGAGCACAAAACTCACTCTTAGGGTGTATTGCAGAAAAGCCGATCGATTCACGGGGTTTCTCCTGGCGGCGGTTTAGTACTACAGTTGTGCTTCACTCAATTCCTGGAAGACCCGCAAAGGCCCGGGCCTAAAGGCCACGTCAATTCGCCATCTTTCCGGGGGTTAAAACCCCCTGCTCCCTCCGGAATCTTCGATTTACAACTGTAGTATTAGGGCATTTTCACTGTTTGAGCAATGCGTGTAAAGTGCTATCCCACCCTTGCTACAAAAACAAGGACGCTACAAGAACCTGCCCTGCGCGCAGCCGAAGGGGTGGGGCACACATGAACTTACATCATCTGCAAGTATGCGCCGATTGAGGGAGAATTGGCCACCATCGTTGGCGTCGCGTGAATCCGCCTCTACCGCTCGCCCCAGCTCAGCTTGCTGCGCAGAGCTTCAAAGAAGCCGCTCTCGCTCAGCCGGACCAGGTTGACGGTGTGGTGGGAGCGCCGGCAGCGCACCTCGTCGTCCAGTTGCAGGGCGACGGCCCGTTGGCCGTCCACGGTAAGCAGCGCCTGATTCGGAACGCCCTCAATGCGGACGGTGAGCGAGGCGTCGCCGCGCACCACGATGGGCCGCAGCGTAAGCAGATGCGGGCAGATGGGCGTTACCACCAGCGCATCCACATCGGGGGTGAGGATGGGACCGTTGGCAGCCAGCGTATAGGCGGTGGAACCGGTGGGGGTGGAGACGATGACGCCGTCGGCGCGGAAGCGAGCTACTCTCTTGCCCTCCAGCTCCACCGTGAAGTCGCCCATGCGGGCGACATCGCCCTTGGAGACCACCACTTCATTCAGCGCCCGAAAGGCCGAGTGCTTTTCGCCCTTGCGCCACAGCTCCGCGTGCAGCATGATGCGCGCATCGAGGACGTGGCAATCGCTACGCCAGGCTTCCAGCGTCGAATAGAGGTCGGCGAGACGCACCTCGGTCAAGAAGCCGAGAAAACCCAGATTCACGGCCAGGATGGGTGTGCCGGTGGCGGCAAAGATGTGCGCCACCGACAGCAGTGTGCCGTCCCCGCCCAGAACGATCACCAGCCCCGGCGTCCAGGAGGGCATCTCCATGCGGTCCACAGCTGGCGCAGCCGTGGTGTACCGGCCTCCCTCCAGATCCAGGAGCGGCTCAAAGCCGTGCTGGCGCAGCCAACCGATCAGCTCCGGCAGAAGCCGGGTCAGCTCTTCCTTCTGCGACTTGCAAACTATAGCGACGTGAACCATGCGGTCTCAGTGTAACGGATGCGGCCCGGATAGAGTTTCACTGGCTCACGCGGCGCGGTTCCTATTCTTCAGGACGGCGCGCGTAGAGCAGAAACTCCCGGTTGCCCTCCACGCCGGTAATGGGCGATGGAATGGTCCCGACCACCTGCCAGCCGAGCGACCGGACGCAATCGGCCACCTTGTCGATGGCCAGTTGATGCGCCTTGGGATCACGGACGATGCCGCCCTTGCCGACATGCTCGCGCCCGGCCTCGAACTGCGGCTTGACCAGGATCACGGCCTCAGAGAGTCCAGGCGCAGCGGCCAGCACCGGCCCCAGTAGCAGAGTAGCCGAGATGAACGATACGTCCATGGCCAGAAAGGTTGGCTCGGGGATTCCTTTCGCGGCCGCCAGCGCTCCGGTTTCAAGAAAGCGGGCGTTGGTGCGCTCCAGCAGGCGCACGCGGGGGTCGTTGCGCAGCTTCATGGCGATCTGGCCGAAGCCGGTATCGACCGCAGTCACGTGTATTGCCCCGTGCTGCAGCAGGCAATCCGTGAATCCGCCCGTGGAGGCGCCCACGTCGATGCAGGCTCTGCCAGTCACCGGGATCTTCCAATGATTCAGCGCTTCAGCCAGTTTGAGCCCGCCGCGGCTGACGTAGGGCTGGTCCTCGCCGAGAAGGCGGATGGGGGAATCCGCTGGAACCGTAGTGCCCGGCTTATCGACCTTCTGCTCGCGGACCAGAACCCGGCCGGCAAGGATGAGAGCTCGCGCCCGTTCGCGGCTGGGAACGAGCTCCCGCTCGACGAGCAGAAGATCCACGCGCATTTTTCCGCCGGCTGAGGCCTTGTCCATGATTCACGCGTGAGGCGAAGCAGCCCCGCGCTCTCCGCATCGGATAACTCAAGCACGGAAAGGAACTTGCCTTGCGGGAAGTTTCCTTTGGCTGTTTCGATCCCAATCGATCCGCGCCCGTATTGTAGATGCGCTACGGCAACGTCTGGCAGGCGGCGAGGGTTGCCTGGGCCGCGGCGCCGGGCAGATAGCAGGGCTCGCCATAGCCGGGCACGCGGCTGACGTTGATGTTGTTCCCTTGCGATCCAGTCTGGGTGGTCGCACGCACATCCACGATGTTGCCCTCCACCAGGATCGTGGTATCCACGAGGTCCAGATCGGTGCGCAGGATGGTGAGGTAAGGACTGTCCGGCGAGGCCACGTAAACCTTGCCAAAAGTCGCATTCTGGGTGGAAGCCACGGTGCGCGGGTGGCCGATCACCGGCAATGTCTTCTCAACCGTGTGGCTGCTCAGGTTCACGATGGTCACGGTCTGGTCGGTCTGGTTGGCCGTGTACGCGCGGCTGCCGTCGGCCAGTACGGTCACGCTGGCCGGATTGTTGCCCACCGGAATCGTAAACGTGTTGCCGAAGGTCGAGCTGTCGTTCCCGTACTCATCCATGCTCACATCGATCACACTGATCGTGTTGCCGTCGTAATCGGCCACGACGAGCTGGCTGGTTGTCTGGTTGTACTCGGCATAGACCGGGCCGGCAACTGCCGGGACATCCCCGTTCGCATCCTGCGGAAGTCCGGCGCTGGTCGAGAGCGGCAGGCTCGGGTGGCACTTAACCAACTGGCCGTTCTGGTTGAGGAACGGGGTACAGGAATCCAGCGTGTTGGCCTGGCTGTTGATCACTGAAATCGTGTCGCTACCCCGGTTGAGCACGAAGGTTCGCCTGTTGTCGGCGCTCTGCACGGCGTAGACGGGGCACAGAGCTTTTTTGGTGCCATTGGGAGCATTGGTGGGGTTGGTGGGGTCCAGCGCTATGCTGGCCGAAACCGTGTAGGCGGAGGTTCCGAGCGCGTCCGCCTGGCCGTTTAATTGAACCGTCCTGGGCGAGGTGTTGCATTCCACACCGGTGGGATTAGCAATGTTCTGGCTGATGGCGTAGTCGTATTGGCCGACAGAGCCTGGGCCTATGATCGTGACCGGGGTGGTCGCGACCGGAACGGCGACTTTGAAGGCCTGAGGGAACCCGCCAAAGACATCCGCGAAGCTCCCATCGAGATCGGCGGTCCACAATCCGGTCGATGGCGAGAACAGATTCACAGGCGGATGGGGCGGAGCAGTCTGCGCCGCTGAAGACAGCGTGGAAAAGTCCACCTGGTTGGCCTGCAGGGTCGTGGAAATAGGGAAATTGCTCAAAGTGCCGTCGCTGTTGACGGTGTAGCCATAAGCGGCGAAATTGTCGATGGTAAAGGCGCTCGGGCCGGGGCCGATGGACGCTTCGGCCAGCACCGTATCGCCGGAGTAGTCGATGATGGTGACAATGCCGGGCGTGGTGGGCGAAGGAGCCGAAACGACCACCGCATAGGACGGTACCTGAGCTGGCGGCCCGCTGGAGTTGATGGGCGTAACCGGCGACCGGTATGCGCTGCCGCAACCGGCAACCAGGGCCACAACAGCAAGGACCGCGCCCGCCTGAATCAACCGCGCGTGCGTCTGGCTTGCATTCATTGGAAAAAGCCTCATTCAGTTCTTTCCTGCTTACTCAGTGATTGTAAATCAGGCAGCTGGCTTCAGCCATGTCTCAGGTTTGCACGCGTCCGCACTGAGGGAACACAATTAGAACCTTCGTTAAAAACCTGTCCATCTGTCGCGGTTGGCTCCGGAAAACCGTTGGATATGCACGTGCCTGTTAGACGCGGCCTGGCCGCTAGAAGGTATCCGCGCACTCAGGTCTTTTCGGCCCGCACGGTTCGGCCACTACCTGAATGATGGCGCTGTCCGGTCCGCTCCAGGCGGGGTCGCCCTCGTGGGTCAGTTGGCGCTTGGCATCGTTCCAGCGCAGCCGGGTTACGGAGCCCGCTCCCCTCTCGTAGGCATAGGTCTTTCCGTCGTCGGAGAAGAGCGTGAAATCGCCGTCGGCACCGGGGTAGACGCGAATCCTGGCGATGGCCTGCGCCTCGTGCGTGCTCTCAACGGGCGAGCCGAGGGGAATGATGGAGCCGGCACGAACGAAGAGCGGAAGCGTGTCGATAGGCGCCTGAACGGCGATGGTCTGTCCGCCTTTCACGCGCTCATTGGTCCAGTAGTTGTACCAGTCCGTTCCGGCCGGCAGATAGACTTGCCGACTGGTCGCACCCTGTTCCGTGACCGGCGCCACCAGGAAGGCCGGACCGAACATATACTCGTCGCGCAGGTCAGCCACCTTGGGATCGTTGGGGAAGTCCAGCGGCAGGGCGCGCATGAACGGCGCGCCGGTCTGCCAGGTCTTGTAGCCGAGCGAATAGATGTAAGGCATGAGCTGGTAGCGCAGGCGCAGATACTTCTCCAGAATGGGCTCCGCCTGTTTGCCGTAGGACCACACCTCGTTGGCAACCCGGCTGCCGTGGACGCGGAAGATGGGCAGGAACGCGGCGTACTGGAACCAGCGGGTGTATAGCTCCGGGTAGTCGTCGTAGCCGCCCACGACCGCGCGCGCATCCGAGGGGTCGAGCAGCGGTGGATGGGCCGGGTGGTGCTCCGCGGGAAGATACTGCCAGCCGCCGGTGTCGTTGGACCAGTAGGCGAATCCCGAGGCCGTGAAATCTAGGCCGGTGGGGATCTGCCTGCGCAGCGTGTCCCAGGTGGGATAGATGTCCGAGGACCAGAAGATGGCGCCGTTGCGCTGCGCGCCCGTGTAGGCGTCGCGGGAGAGAATTAGCGCGCGCCGCCCCGGCTCGTCTTTGCGGAAGCCGTCGTAGAGCGCCTTGGTATGGAAGAGCGGGTAGACGTTGAAGTACTCGGTGCCGGGGCCGATGTGGAAGTAGGCGCCGTTGGGAGGCAGGTCAGGTTCGGTCTCGTCTGCCCAGAGCGAGTCGAAGCCCTTGCTCAAGATGTTGTCGTGGATGGTCATCCAGTACCACTGAGCCGCTTCGGGGTTGGTAGTGTCGATGTCCGATCCGGCGCGATCGTAGGGCAGTCCATCGATGGGCGCGCCGTCGGCCAGGTGAATCAGCCATCCCTTCCGGAGCAGTTCGGCGTAATAGCGGTCCTCGGGTACAAACCGCGGCCAGACGCTGATCATGGTCTCAAAGCCCATGGCGTGAAGCTGCTTGTTCATGGCCGCCGGATCGGGCCAGAATTTGGGGTCCATGTCGAACTGGCCCATCTTGGTGTAGTAGAACCAGTCCACCACCATCACGTCGGCCGGCAGATGGCGGTCGCGGTAGCCCTGCGCCACGTCCAGCACCTCCTGTTGGCTGGCGTAGCGCTGCTTGCATTGAATGTAGCCATAGGCGGCCTTGGGCAGCATGTGCGTGGGGCCGGTGAGCAGCCGGTAGCCGGCGTAGATCTCGTCCGCGGTGGCGCCGGCGATGACGAAGAACGAGACCCGGTCGCCCACCTCCGATGTCCAGCGGGTCTGCTCGTTGAAGCCGGGCTCGATGGTGGTCTTCGAGGGGTTGTCCCATAGCAGCCCATAGCCCTTGTTGGTCACCAGAAACGGCACGCAGAAGCTGGGAGCTGCCGGAGCCTCGTAATCCGCCCAGCAATGAACCGGATGGCCGCGATGGTCGAGAAATCCCTCGTGGTTCTGGCCCAGGCCGTAGTAGTGCTCGTCGCCGGGCGAGCGAAAGGTCGCGCCCACCACGTAAGACTCCGGGTCCGTGGAACGGCGGTCGCGCGCGAGATGCGCCGTGCCGTCTTTGGTGTTGGGAACCGACTGCGACCAGCCGGTGAGCTCAAGCAGCGTGTCGCCCTCGGGCGTGCGCAGCGTAATGTGCGCGCCGGGAGCGGAGCCCCTGAAATACTTTGCAATATCCAGCTCCGTCTGCAGCGGCGGATGAGCGGGAGGAAGTTCGCGGTCAACGGTGGCCACGATACGCGCCGATTGGTAAACGTCGGCCCCGGCGGTTTGGGTTGCGCTCCAGCCATCGCCCGCGGGCACGGCCAAAATGCCGTATCCCGGCCCAGCCAGGGCCGGCTCACGGTTCAGGCTGAGCGTCACGCGCAGAATGTTGGGCGCATACGGCTCAAGAACGATCGTTTCGCCTTTGCGATCGAGCACCAGCCGCTGGCTGGTCGATTGCGCCAGAATGCTGGCGCCCGTGAAAACGATTCCGGCAATTACTGCTACTGCAAGAACGGCGGTAAACCTCTGCATGAAACACTCCACAGGTGTGGCAAACGCTTGTGAAAGCGCTGTGCAGCCAAGTGTAAACCGATACACTTGAGGCTGTCCCGCGTGAAAATTGGAAGCTCACCTTCCACGCCCTGGCCGCCGGACGGTACGATGAATTGTGGCTAATCGGAATCATCTATCGCGCTCGAAGCTGGTCTGGGAATCGAAGCTGGTGCTGCTTGCCACAGTGCCCTTTGCGGGCGCGGACGTTGTGCTCCAAACTCACTGGTGGATGTCGCAAGCGGCTCCGGTAGCCGCCTCGACGCTGGGCCTGAGTCTGATTCTCGGCCTGGCGGTGCTCAAGCTGCGCGCGGCCACGCGGGGCGGAGCATTCGCGGGCGCAGTCCTCACGGCCAGTCTCATGTTTTCCACGGTGACGGTCCCTTATCAGCCCTGGCAAACGGCCTTGATCCCGGTGCTGGCGGTCTCTTTGCTCGCCTGGCTTTCCACTCGCCTGGGCCAGGAAGAGAAAGAGCGCCTGGGCACTGCGGAACGGCGGCGCGGGCGAAAAGCGTCTCAGATAGCCGCCAATCTGGGCGTGGCCGCGATTGCCTCGCATTCACTGGCGCAGTCCTGGTTGGCCAGCGTTCCCTGGTTCGCGCGCGCAACTGCCGCTCCAGCACTCCTCTTCGCAGTGGGGCTGGCGGCGCTGGCTGAAGCCGCGGCGGATACGGTTTCATCGGAGATTGGCCAAGTGATCGGCGGCCAGCCGCGAATGATCACCACCCTGCGGCTGGTCGAGCGAGGCACCGCCGGCGCCGTCAGCATGGCTGGAACTCTGGCTGGAGTGGCTGCCGGCGCAATCGTCGCTCTGGCCGGAACCCTGGCTCTGCGCGGCGGCTATGCGGTCTTCTGGATCAGTTGTGCTGGGGGCGTCTTCGGCCTTTTCTTCGACAGCCTGCTGGGAGCGACTCTCGAACGGCGCGGCTGGCTTAACAACGATGCGGTCAACTTCCTCTCCACCGCCAGCGCGGCGGCATTAGCGCTGGGGCTGCTGGCGATGCATGCTCATTCCGGCGCGTAGGGTCGCGGTCTCTTACTTTTGATTCTCAATACCATTAAGGCGTAATCTTGCTGCCATGAACTGGCGGCGAGGATTGTTGTTGGCTGGAATTCATCTGGCGGTGGTTGTGCCCCTGATTCTCATGACGGAGGTCAGGGACGCGCAGTTCCTTCGGGATCGCGCGGAAAGTACCGCGGAAGCGCAGAGGGAAGAGGCTTCAAAGGCGCTAGCGTCGGCAAGCCCTGCGCCCGCGAAAGAGGATGCCGAGCAGGAGGCTGTGACAGTCAACTTTAGTCCTTGCGCAATGTGGACCCACTATCCTCCGCAAGACTACGTTGTGCAGTTTGCCAACCTCCCGGCTTTCGTTCTGACGCAATGGCGAGTGCCATGTCCCTCCCGGTGGTCGCTTTCGGGAATGCTAGGTGCAGGCTCAACCTGGCCGCAGACGCCATTGTCCTTGGTCTGGCAAAAGCAAGTGGATTTGGGTCTGGCGCTATTGATTGCCATACAGTGGTTCCTAGTGGGCGGGTTCCCGTTGATCCGTCCCCGACGGTGGTGGTGGGAGCCGGGGGCATTCATCACGCTCTGCACTGTGGCCGCATTTGTGCTGGTGCTGATTCCCGGTATCGGTGCGCTTTCAAAGCTTCCCATGCTGTTTGCGTTGCCGGCCTGGTTGTTTTGGTTTGGTTTGCTGGTTTGGAAGGGGCTGCGCCTGGGCTGGCGGCTGGCGGCGCGGAGAATGTCGCACGCCCGCTGAGATCGCGGCTTGTTGACGTGAACGGCGGGTGCGTCGCAACTGGAATCTGCCGCCGCTGTTAAGCTGGCAACGGCCCCGGTCAACGGTCCGGGGTTTGGTTCGTCTAATGGAATGAAAGTGTGTCCCCCTTGAAAACCATGCGAATTCGATCTGCTCTTTGCCTTGCCGCGTCGATGCTGGCGGTGGTCTGTCTGCCCATGACGAGCACTGCCCAACAGCCGGCAGCCCAGCAGCCCGCCGGCAATCAATCTGTCGCAACCTTGAAGATTCAGGCTCGGGAGGTGGTGCTGCCGGTGACGGTGCGCGACAAGAAGGGCGCGCTGGTGACCAGCCTGAAGATAAGCGACTTCACGCTGACCGAGGACAGCCGGCCGCAGACCATCAAGAGCTTTACGCGGGAGTCGAACCTGCCCTTCCGGCTGGGCCTGCTGGTGGATACCAGCCGCAGCGTCTCCGGGGCCATGGAGGAGGAGCGCAAGGCGGCGGGCAAGTTTGTGGACCTGATGCTGCCCGCCGATCCCAAGGCCGCGAACGCCAAGAAGGACGAGGCGTTTCTGCTCCACTTCGACCGCGAGGTCGAGCTGCTGGAGGACTTTACCAACTCGCGCGACAAGCTGCACCACGAGCTGGACGAGATGGGGCCAACGCGGGCCGCGCACGACGACTCGCAGGGTCCGGAGACCAGCGGGGACGACCGGAGCAGCGGAGAGACCCGCGCCAGGCGGGGCGGCGGCACGCAGCTTTACGATGCCATCTGGCTAGCTTCCGGGGACGAGCTGATGAAGCCCAAGGATGGGCGCAAGGCGCTGGTGGTCTTCTCGGACGGCGTGGACCGGGGCAGCAAGGAGACGCTGAACGACGCGGTGGATGCGGCGGATCGGGCCAACGTGGCCGTTTACACCATCTACTTCAAGGGTGAGCAGGAGGGCGGCGCGTACAACGGTCCTGTCGGCGGACGGCGTGGCGGCATGGGTGGCGGAGGCTATCCCGGCGGCGGCGGTGGTTATCCAGGGGGTGGAGGCGGGGGTTATCCCGGCGGCGGACGGCGCGGCGGGGGCGGTCAGAGCCAGCCGGGAGTGGACGGCAGGAAGATCATGGAGAAGATTGCCACCCGCACCGGCGGACGGTACTTCGAGGCCAAGAGGAAGGACAACCTGGACGAGATTTACGGCCAGATTGCCGAGGAACTGCGCGGACAATACCTGCTGACCTATACGCCGGACGTGGTGGACAACGAAGGCGGATTTCACAAGATCGCGCTCAAGGCCAACAAGGACGATCTGCAGGTGGTGACGCGGGAAGGCTACTACGCGCCGACGGAGAAATAGCAGGATGCGTTTGGGCCTGTGAGTGTGAATCATGCGGCCGGGAACATTTCCCGCTTGGATGTCCTCAATTACCAGACCGTTCGCGGATAGTGCTGGGCAATCTCTTCGTCGGCGGAGATGAGGTAAGAGAAGCCGTTGGCCTTGGCGTGGGCGACGATGAGACGGTCGAAGGGGTCGCGGGTCCAGCTCTCTCCAAGGGCGGCGTCGACGATCATTGAAAAAGGGAGATCGCAAAGGCGCACGCCAAGCTCGTGTTCGATCTTGCGTTGAATGTCGCGGGCCGCGAGCCTGATCCAGCCAGCCTCGTGAAGATATTCGAGTTCCACCAGCACCATCGGCGAGACGAGCAAAGTGGCTGTTTCCAGCAGAGCCGTTGCTCTGGCGCTCAAGCTCGCTAGGCTGCCCTGAGCCAACCAGACAACGACATTGGTGTCCAGGTAGGCGGTTTCAGCCGGAGCGCTCATAGGACGAACCAGTCGCTTTCCCAGGCCTTCTTCATCTCGGCCATCGTTTCAGTCTTCGTTTCAGCCCGCACTCCGGCATCGCCAGCTGAGCTGGTCCCATTCAGAGCTTCGGGATTCAGAATCTCCATGGGTGCGATCCGGCTGAGGCGGCTGGCGGGCCAGCCCTCGGGGACGATCTTGAGGCGGCGGCCCCGGTGCGTAATCCAGACCTCGCTGCCGTCAAGAGCCTGATTGACGAGCGAGAAGATTTCGCGGCGGAACTGGGTGATGGGGACATCCATGCCAATAGTGTACCATAATGTACGTTATATAACGTACGTTCTGTACGATTTAATCTGCACAGAACAGATGTATCTGATTTGCAACGACAAGAGCAAACTGTGCGGGACTTGCGGGCTGGGGAACGAGGTCTGATTCTGCGCCGAGCGGCTGAAGGGCGTACTTCAGGAGCTGAAGCCCGCATTCGCATTGCAGCTATTCGCCGGCACGACTGAAGTCGTGCCCTGACACAAGACGGAGTTTTCCGCGCCCTGTCGCAGCCGCGACCTTCGGAATATCCGGATGCGCCGGCCCAGGCTCCTGCTCAAGCCTCTGTGCAACTTGGCCAGCAAGAGCATACAATTCCTGTCAGACGAAAATGGCTAAGGCAAAGGAACGAATTCTCGAAGTTGCGTGCCCCGATTGCGGAGCGATGCTCAAGGTCGATGCAGCCACAGGCGTGGTGGTGACCCATACGCCCGCGCCGCGGAAGCGGACGTTTGAGGATCTGGAGACGGCGGCCAAGGCGATGCGCGAACAGGCCGAGCGCAAGGAGTCGATCTTCCGGCAGTCGGTCGAGGCGGAGAAGAACAAGGAAGACTTGTTGGAGAAGAAGTTCGCCGAGGCTCTGCGCAAGGCCAAGGATGCTCCCGAGGAGAAACCGTTGCGGGTCTTCGACCTGGACTGAAAGACGTGACCCGCGCGAAAAAATGAGCATTTCGGAGCTACTCACAGGCGCGGTTTGGGGCGATACTTGATACACCGCTCCCGCGACCGCGGTCCGGGACGGAAGGAGAGAGTATGGTGATTGTGCCGCTTACCATGTCAGAGGAAGAATTTGAGATGGAGCCATCCGCCCCTGAGACCGAGAGCACGAATTGGGTAGTGCTGGCCGCGGGTGGAACGCTGCTTGCCGGTGGGCTGCTGCTGCTGATTGGCCAGCGCCGGGCCGGGCTGGTTGCGGCCGCCACGGGCGCGACCCTAGCGCTGCTCGACCAGCAGGAGACGGTGCGCTCCTGGTGGAATACGCTCCCCGGATTTATCGACGATGTGCAGGGGCTGCTCGGCCAGGTGCAAGGCACCATGGAAGAGATTGCCACGCAGCGCGACAAGCTGCGGGAGGTTCTGGCGCGGTAAGCCGGCCACTATATTCCCAGCTTCCGGAGGCCGCGTCGCTGATGCGATGGGGCGTCCACTCGGGCTCCCTCAACGACGGAACGAGCCTGAGATCGGGGAACGGGGGACGGATGCTCCCTTGACCCCTGGTTCGATCTATTTTGTCTCCACGCGGATGATGCGCACTTCCGGGTAGGCGCCGTCCCAGTCCGGGTTCACCCCGTCGAAGATGAGGCGGAAGTCGCGCTCGTCGCCGGGCTTGAGCGGCGCAGCGGAGACCGGCTCTACATCGACATAGGGATCTCTCATGCGGATCAGCTTGAGCGGCTGGGTCTCGTTCTGCGCCACCTCGTGGGCGAAGGTGCGGAAGAGAACCTGCACAATGACGCCGGTAACGGTGCGGGAACCTGTGTTGGCGATGTGCCCATCGAGGTAGGTGATCTTGCCGCCGGCTAGATAACCCGACTCGCTCATGGCCAGGCCAGTGATGGGCAGGCTGGCCGCGTAGGGGTCTGGCGCGGCGGAGATGGGCGTGACCGTGGGCTTGCCCCTGCCGTGTTCCAGAACCAGCACCGCAACGACAGCAACGATCAGGACGACAGCGGCAGCGATCGCCAGCGGCAGCCAGTTGCGCTCCCGCGTTTCGGCCGAGGAAACAGGATTGATATCGGAACCAGTGCTCACGAGCGAAATTTTACACCCGTTACCGAAGGAATACTCCGGCTTCCTTCGTTCTTATCAATAAGTAGGCGAGAGGGCGAACGTTTCTTGGACGTTGGCCGATCTGTTCTTCAGCGCAAGAATTCTGTCCAGCAGCGGGAGCAGCCGTCAGTTGCCGGAATCCGGAATGTTGTGTGTCCCCGGCGTGTGTACGGCGTCTAATGAGCAATGACCGTGCGGGAACCGCAACCGCCCATCCTCTGTAACCTTTGCCGAAAGGCATGGAAAGGCAGGCCGACAATGCTTTCTTCCCCGCAAACCGCGCCCGCATCGCTGCCGGCGCCAGCCGGAGGTTCAACGCAGTCCCGGAGGGCGGACGACCTGGCCTACCAGGCCGTGACCGTCGCCGCCATGCTGCTTGTGTTGGCAAGCCTTTGGGTGTTTTGAGCCGCGGAGGGCGACCCCAAAGCAGCAGACGGCAAGGGCGAGTCGCAGCAGATCTACGAGCTTGATCCGGGACGGCTTGCGCGGATCATGGCTACGATGTGCCAGCCGGCGCCGCCGAGAATCGCCACCAGAAACAAGAGGATGATCACTGGGGAAAGGCTGGAGCTCCCACGCCGCACACTGTCGAGAATCGCCCACTGAATCCAGGCGAAGAGGCAGACCAGACACACTTTGAACCAGGCGAGCATCTGGCGAGAGAGCGCCTCCAGGAGGGCGCGATTCTCCTCCGTCATTCGTATCGGGGCCTTGAAGCTGACAGGAAGGAATCCCGCGAGGGTAATGAGCAGATAAAGCGCCCCGGCCACGGCAGGAAGCAGCAGCAGCGACGAGGGCGAGCCCCAGGCGTCGGGCCGGCCGGCGAAGTTGAAGTGAGTGGGAATTCGCTCCGGCAGAGGGTCGGGGCCATACAGGGCGCGGTACGTGATCCAAAACAAGAACGCCAACGCTCCCAGGGCAATGGCTTCGAGAGTCTTGCGCATAGAGTCCTTCCCGGCGGGACAATTGTATCGAAACGATACATCTGCACAGTGTGTAAGTGTGCTTGCCGGTCTGGCGGCGAATCCCAACTCAAACCGTCAACTGGCACTGCCCCCGCCGCATGATTTACCCTCAAGTACGCCATGAAACTCACGAATCCGCTTCTCATTCCCGCTCTGGTTGCGGCCTTTGCCGCTTCGAGTACCTTCCAGGCTCCGGCCCAGCAGTCCGCAAAGCCGGCCGAAAGCCTGCCCGATGCGCCCCAGGCTACCGCCGCCGCGCTCATTCATCCCAATGGGCCCACCGTGGTCATGGATACCTCCATGGGCCGCATCACCTGCCAGTTTTATCAGCGGCAGGCTCCCAGGGCGGTGGCCAACTTCATCGGCCTGGCCGAGGGCGCCATCGACTGGATCGACCCCGCCACTCAGAAGAAACAGCACAACAAGCCCTACTACGACGGCACCATCTTCCATCGGGTCATTCCCGAGTTCATGATTCAAGGCGGCGATCCCACCGGAACCGGCATGGGCAACCCTGGGTACAGCTTCAACGACGAGTTCGATCCCAACCTGAACTTCGACCAGCCCGGAAGGCTGGCTATGGCCAACTCCGGCCCCAACACCAACGGCAGCCAGTTCTTCATCACCGAGCTGCCCTTTGAATCCGGCGACCAGCACTACGTGATCTTCGGCCAGTGCGACGAGTCCAGCGTGCAGGTCGTCAAAACCATCGCCCGCGTGCAGCGCGACGGCCGGGACAAGCCGCTCTCGCCCGTGGTGCTCAAGAAGGTCACCATCGTGGGCGAAGGCCAGCCCTTGCCGCCTTCGCCCGGTGAGGCTCCTCAACCGGGTGCCCAGCCTAAGTTTGTGAACATTTCCGCCGGAGTCGCAGCGGGTATGCTCGTCTCCAAAGCACCGCCGGTATACCCGACTGAGGCCAGGCAGACCGGCGTCAGCGGCCGCGTGGAGTTGGAAGCCACAATCGGCACTGACGGAATCGTCAAAGATCTCAAAGTCATCGATGGACCGCCTCTCTTACAGCAGTCGGCGATGGATGCAGTCAAGACTTGGCGTTACCGGCCTTATTTGTTGAACAACCAGCCCGTTGAAGTTCGCACGACGATCAACATCATCTTCACTTTGCCCCGTTAATCGGGTGGTCAATCTGTCGAAAACAAGGAAAAACTTATGGCCCTTCCAGCAGGAACCTACGCCGTCTTCGCCACCACCGAAGGCAAGATCACAGTCCGCCTCTTCGAGACTGACGCGCCCATCACCGTCAAGAACTTCATCGAACTGGCCGAAGGCGCCAAGGAGTGGACGCACCCCGTCACCCGCCAGAAATCCACAGCCCGGCTCTTCGACGGGACCATCTTCCACCGGGTCATTAAGGACTTCATGATCCAGGGCGGCGACCCCGCAGGCACCGGCATGGGCGGCCCCGGCTACCGCTTTCAGGACGAAACCAAGGGCTCGCCGCACCAGTTCGACAAGCCCGGCAAGCTGGCCATGGCCAACGCCGGCCCCAACACTAACGGCAGCCAGTTCTTCCTCACCGTAGCTCCCACTCCCTGGCTCACGGGCAAACACACCATCTTCGGCGAGGTCGTGGAAGGCCAGAACGTCGTCACCAAAATCTCCCTCGTCCCTCGCGGCGGCCAGGATAAGCCGCTCAAGCCCGTGGTCCTTGAATCCGTCGTCATCGAGCGCATCGCCTGACGCCGCCTTACCGCGCGCAAACGCTGCCCCCAATCATGATTGGGGTTCGCGGCGCTTGGGTTTGACAAGAGCCGGACAATCCTCGCAGGCGTGGCAATGCTTCGGAGCGTAAGCCATTTCCCGACTATTGATACACGAATCGCATTCACGCTTTTACCTTGAAGAATTCGGAGAATTCCACCCCATGGATAAAGACGCCGCAACCCAGCCACGCCAGCGCAAAGACCGCAGTCCGGACCTGGTCCGCCCCATGTACGCGCGCCACTCGCTGCTGGGGCCGACCCCGCGCCACTCCATCCCCGAGCAAGGCATGGCGCCAAGCACCGCTTACAACCTGATCCACGACGAGCTGATCCTTGATGGCAGCTCGCGCTTCAACCTGGCCACCTTCTGCAGCACCTGGATGGAGCCCGAGGCTCACAAGCTCATGTCGGAAACCTTCGACAAAAACATGATCGACAAGGACGAGTACCCGCAGACGGCCGAGCTGGAGATGCGCTGCGTTCACATGCTGGCCGAGCTGTGGAACGCGCCCGACCCAGCGCGCACCATCGGCACTTCGACCATCGGCTCCAGCGAGGCCTGCATGCTGGGCGGCCTGGCCCTCAAATGGCGCTGGCGCAACAAGATGAGCAAGCTGGGCAAAGCAGCCGGTCAGCCGAATCTCGTGATGGGCTCGAACACCCAGGTCTGCTGGCACAAGTTCGCCCGCTATTGGGACGTGGAACCGCGCGAGGTTCCGCTCCAGGGCAGCGAGGTGGTCACCGATCCGGAGCGCGCCGCTCAGGCCTGCGACGAGAACACCATCGGGGTGGTTGCCGTGCTCGGCAGCACCTTTACCGGCGACTATGAAAACGTCCTGGCGCTTAGCGCCGCGCTCGACCGCCTGCAGGAGCTAACCGGCCTCGACATTCCCATCCACGTCGATGGCGCCAGCGGCGGCTTCGTGGCGCCTTTCCTCCAGCCGGATCTGCTATGGGACTTTCGCCTGCCGCGCGTCAAGTCCATCAATACCTCAGGACACAAGTACGGCCTGGTCTATCCGGGCGTGGGCTGGATCGTCTGGCGCGAGCTTGAGGATCTCGATCCCGACCTGATCTTCAACGTCGATTACCTGGGCGGCGCCATGCCCACCCTGGCCATCAACTTCTCCCGCCCCGCCAGCCAGATCGTGGCCCAGTATTACAACCTCATCCGGCTCGGCAAGGCCGGGTATCGCGCCATCCACGAGGTCTGCCAGGAGGTGGCCGTCGAACTGGCCGGCCAGATCGCCGCGCTTGGCCCATTCGAAATGCTCTCCACCGGGCGCGATCTCCCCGTCCTGGCGTGGAACATGAAAGAGCGTACGAACTGGTCGCTCTACGACTTGTCGGACCGGCTGCGCGATCGCGGCTGGCAGGTGCCCACCTACAGGATGCCGGCCAACCGGCAGGATACGGTCGTCCAGCGCGTCGTTGTTCGCAACGGATTTACACACGATCTGGCCGGAATGCTGCTCCGCGACATCCGCCGCCACCTCGACTGGTTCGCCACCCAGCCCGGCTTCAAGCCGTCGTGGGCAGGCGCCGGCTTCCATCACTGAGCGGGCCCGAGTTTTCCATTTTCCGGCATACAAGCGCGCGTGCACTATCCTCTCTGTCATCCTGAGCCAAGGTCACCGCAGCGACCGCAGTCGAAGGACCTGCGGCCGGTTCTTGCGAAAGAGCGAGAGACAAAGAGCCAGTCCCCGCTTACGCGAAAATCTCCGCATCCCGCCGCGCCGCGCTTGCTCTTTTTGAACCGTGAAGTTTGTTTTTCCGGCCTCGGATTTCGATGCGTGGTGCAGCGTTGGGCAGGCGACACCGCAGGCTGTATGCTCAGAGGATGGTGCGCTTCACCGTGCTGGCTTCGGGGTCCAAGGGCAACTGCACGGTTGTCACGGGGGGCCGCACACGCATTCTGGTGGATGCGGGATTGAGCTGCCGGGAGATCTTCCGGCGCATGAGGCTGGCCGGCGAAGAGCCCGAGACGCTCAACGCCATCGTCGTCACCCACGAGCATCAGGACCACATCGGCGGGCTGGCAGTCACGGCGCGCAATCTGGGCATACCGGTGTACTTTACCGAGGGCACGCATCGCGCCTGGATGCGCTGGCTCACCCCCCGGCGTCAGATGACCTATGCCCAGTGGCTGGAACAGTGCCGGAAGCAGGCCGCGGAGCGGCAGGCGGAGGCTGAGACGGCTCAGTTCGACGCCGAGGGCGAGCCGGACGAAGCCGATCTCCTGGCCGATTCCGGGCCCGTTTCGCGCGAAAGTCTGGAGACCGCTTCCGGCCAGGCTCAGGCCGAAACAGCCGAGGCCGATCCGGCGCTTAGAACTTCCAGCCGGCAGAAAGATCCCACCTGGCTGCCGGCGGTCGAGTATTTCCAGGCTGGCCAGCCCTTCGAGATCGGCGATATTGCCGTAAGCCCCTTTACCATTCCCCACGACGCCGCCGACCCGGTGGGCTTCGTTTTCAGTGCCGAGGGCGTGCGCATGGCCTTCGCCACCGACCTCGGTTACATCCCTCCCAACGTGAAGGCGCAGCTCAACGGCGTGGATCTGCTGCTCCTCGAATCCAACCACGACCTGGAGATGCTGCGCGACGGTCCTTACCCCTGGCAGGTGAAGCAAAGGGTACTTTCGCGCGTCGGTCACCTCTCGAACGAGGCCGCGGCTCAATTTCTTGAGAACGGCTACGACGGACAGGCTGCCTACGTGATTCTGGCGCATCTGTCTGAAAGCAATAATCTTCCTGAGCTGGCGAGGGTCACGGCCGAGCGCGCGCTGGCTGGCCGGGCGAGCCTGCTGGCCAACCGGCTGCTGCTGGCGGCACAGCATGAACCGCTCCTGCCTATTTATTTTTAAGATAATTAGGTTACAATGGTAAGACGCGCATCCCTCTGTGCCAGGTAGATTGGAAAGGGAAACGACGTAGGGTTTTCGCCCTGGCGAAACAGCGCGGAATTGAGCGACACTTGACCGTTACGGCAGGTGGAGCGTCGAATCGTTATGATCTTTCGTTGCTACGTGGGCCGCGCGGAACCATTGCGGTCAAAAAATGCTATGCAAAGTGAGCCTATACGCTTATGGCAAGAACGCAGTGCACAGACCGAGTCGTAGGCGCCATCCTGGCAAGCTGGCGATATGACATCTCGGGGATCTCCCCGGAGATGCGCAAGGACTACGAGCAGCATTTTGCCGAATGCCCGCACTGCCGCGCCCGGCAACAGTTCCACCGCAGCCTGGATGCGACGCTCGCGGTTTTGACCTCCCTGGCAGTCTTCTTCTTCCTCTTCGCACTGGCGGTCCTCAGGCACATCAGGCCGTTGGAGCACATGGCCTTCAACGTCTTCGGCCTGGATGTCGCCGACACCTACCACATGCTGGTGTCGGCTGGCTTTGCCGGGCTTTGCTTCTCGGTGATCGCATTGCTGCTGGTGCTCACTGCCACGCCGGCGCCGTCGTACCTGGGCGGCATCGCCGCCGAGCGCGCCAAGCTCATCGAAGAGCGGCTGCCCGCGGCCATCAAATCCCTGCGCCCGCGCTAGAACAGTTTCGAGTCCCAAACTTCAAGAGCCTCCCGCATGCGGGAGGCTCTTATGTTTGTGGACTGCGGCCCCTGCGTGAACCGCTGCCTTCACTTCGCCAGCGGCACGCGCAGGTCGCGCAGATGGTGAAGAACACGCGTTCTATTGGCCCATTAACGGCTGACTCCGCCTGTGCTCGCAGCTCTACTTACCGCCTGCTGGATTTGTGCGGGGTCTCCCAGATAGTAATGACGAATGGATTTCAGGTCATCGTCGAGTTCTTCCACCAGCGGCACGCCGGTAGGAATGTTGAGATCGACAATCTCCTGCTCCGGCACGTCTTCCAGATACTTCACCAGTGCCCGCAGGCTGTTGCCATGGGCCGCGATCAACACCTGCTTCCCAGACCGGATGCTGGGAGCGATCGCTTCGTGCCAGCAGGGCAGAAAGCGGTCCACCGTGTCCTTGAGGCATTCGGAGAGGGGAAGTTGTTCTTTCGGAAGGTTGCGATAGCGCGGGTCCTTCCCCGGAAAACGCGGATCGGCCTCGTCCAGCGCCGGCGGGCGAATGTCGTAACTGCGGCGCCAGAGTTTCACCTGTTCCGCTCCATACTTCGCTGCCGTCTCAGCTTTGTTGAGGCCTTGCAGCGCCCCATAATGCCGTTCGTTCAGCCGCCAGTCGCGCTCGACGGGAATCCACATCTGGTCCATCTCGTCCAGCGCGATCCACAGAGTGCGTATGGCGCGCTTCAGCACCGAGGTGAAGGCGAGGTCGAAGCGATATCCCTGCTCCTTCAGCATCACGCCGGCTTGCGTGGCTTCTTCTCTGCCCTTCTCCGACAGGTCGACATCCGTCCAACCGGTAAACAGGTTTTCCTTATTCCAGATGCTCTCTCCATGGCGAAGCAGTACGACTTTGTACATCTCATTACTCTCTTTCTTGGGTGCGGGGTTTGCGGAAGAATCAGATTAAATGAACAAGCAAGCCGGACGCAATCTTCGCGTCGATGCGCGTGATGTCCATCTGCACAACGCGGTTCGCGCCGATGTTCAGGTGGCCGACCTCGCTGTTGCCCATCTGCCCGTCGGGCAGGCCGACAAAGTGGTCCGAGGCCTGGATCAACGTGTTGGGATACTCGCGCAGCAGCTTGTCGTAGTTGGGTTTGCGGGCCAGCGCAATGGCGTTGTCGGCGGTTTCGGCGCGATAGCCCCATCCGTCGAGGATGGTCAGAACGAGAGGACGCTTGGTGGGCACAAAGAGAACACCTCAGACAGGATCGAAGTACCGCTTTCAGGATAACCTGCGAGGGTGTGACGGCGTGTGGTTCAGGTCACAGGCGACGCAAACCCGCGGGGCCCCATCCTGCCCCTCGATGACGACCTAGAGGTGGAGCGGACTACCCTTCCTCATCAATGTTGAACGGGACAAATACGCGCTTCAGCGGTAATAATGCCTTATCCTCATCCTGAAGCTTCTCGTAGTTTTCCTGAAGCATCTGAATAAGCCCCGTTGCGTCCATCGGACGAAGAAGCCGATCTCGATTCTCGCGCCAATAGCGTTGACCGTTGGACTTGACCCCGTTCAAGCCCACCATAAGTCCGAATTCGTTCTGCTTCAGGGTACCAAGAAGTTGTTGAAGATCAGGCTGGCCAACCGGATCACTCGTGTGTTTTACCTGGACGATGATTCTCTCCCCAGCCCCGAGAGGATTCCTCGAGAGAATGATGTCTATTCCGCTGTCGGCTCCTATACCAGCGCTGTTATAGAGCTCAGTAAAACCAGCCGCCTTGAAAACGGCACCAACAATTCGTTGGAAATCCTCATGGCCCATCTTCTTCAACCTCTCGCGAACGGCTTCCTCTGCTCGTTCCGAAAGGTCTTCTGTTTCTTGAGTGGCTATTTCGCCAGTTGCCGACTCCTCGACGCTTTTGAGTATTGCCGAGGCTTGACTTGGTGACTGAGCAGCCTCGATTAAGGGTGCAAAGTTGGCCGTGGGTTTGGCAATCGTCTGCCAGATAGTAAATGAATTCCGCAGATCCGAAGGGATGGTGTCCCATTGAATCGGATGAAACCAGACGACTGCGCGCGTGCGTGGGTGTCCGCTGTCAAAGCTGGGATCATACTTGTAATCCCCTGTAACCTTACCAACCAGAACCTCGCGCGTACTCTTGACAGGCGTGATGACGAAATCGCCCTGCTTCATTGCACGAACGAAACTCCAGAGCTGTCCGGCGGCGGCCCCAACTTTCTGTCCGGAGTAGTCCTCTGGAAGCCTCTTCTTTACCTCCGCACGAAACTCGTCCCACTCTCCATGTGTGGGGAAATCGCCGAGCGTATTCCATCCGACCGCGATTTTCTTTTGGTCCCGGAACTTATCCGCGATCATGCCCTGATAGCCAGCCTTCACAAGCCAAATCGCCATTTGTCCCCCGTCGAGCAAATCTGGAAAAGGGAGGAAGCCGAAGCCCCCTCCCTTCCTGCGTGGCGAAGCTCTCTGCCCCACCGCAGGTGGTTAGTCGTTGTAGTTCAGCCCTTCCAGGCCGAGGAATACCGCGCCGGAGCCAAGCTCCTCCTCGATGCGGAGCAACTGGTTGTACTTAGCGATGCGGTCGGTGCGGCTGACCGAGCCGGTCTTGATCTGGCCTACGCCGGTGGCCACGGCCAGGTCGGCGATGTAGGTGTCCTCGGTCTCGCCCGAGCGGTGCGAGATGACCGAGGTGTAGCCGTAGCGGCGGCCCAGGTCGATGGCCTCCAGGGTCTCGGTAACCGTGCCGATCTGGTTGACCTTGATGAGAATCGAGTTGGCGATGCCCTCGTCGATGCCGCGCTGCAACCGCTTGACGTTAGTGACGAAGATGTCGTCGCCGACCAGCTGGATGCGGCTGCCAAGCTTCTCAGTCAGGATGCGCCATCCCGCCCAGTCGTCCTCGGCCAGGCCGTCTTCCAGCGAGACGATAGGATACTGGCGGGTCCAGTTGTCGTAGAAGCTGACCATCTCTTCGCTGGTGAGTTCCCGCTTGTCGCTCTTCTTGAAGACGTATTTGCCCTTCTCCTTGTCGTAGAACTCGCTGGAGGCGGGATCGAGAGCAATGGCGATCTGCTCGCCGGGCTTGTAGCCGGCTGCCTCGATGGCTTCGAGAATCACCTCGATGGCCTCGGTGTTGGACTTGAGCGAGGGAGCGAATCCGCCTTCGTCGCCCACCGCGGTGTTGTAACCCTTCTTCTTGAGTACGCTCTTGAGGGTGTGGAAGGTCTCGGCGGCCCAGCGCAGCGCCTCGCTGAAGCGCTCCGCGCCCACCGGCATAATCATGAACTCCTGAAAGTCCACATTGTTGTCGGCGTGCGCGCCGCCGTTGAGGACGTTGAGCATGGGAGTGGGCAGGATGCTGGCGTTCACGCCGCCTAAATAACGATAGAGCGGAAGCTCCAGTGTCTGGGCCACGGCGCGGCTGGCGGCCATGGAGACGGCGAGAATGGCGTTGGCGCCCAGCTTGCCCTTGTTGGGCGTGCCGTCCAGGGCGATCATGGTCTGGTCGATCAGCCGCTGGTTGGCCGCGTCCATCCCCTCCAGTTCGGGCCCGATCACAGTCTCCACGTTGGCCACGGCCTGCAGCACGCCCTTGCCGCCGAAGTGGCTCTTGTCGCCGTCGCGCAGTTCCACGGCCTCATGCTCGCCGGTGGATGCGCCCGAAGGCACGATGGCGCGGCCCAAAGCGCCGCTCTCCAGAATTACATCCGCTTCCACGGTCGGATTGCCGCGCGAATCCAAGACCTCGCGGGCGCGAATGGCAACGATCTCAGTCATATCGGTCCTCACAATGCGATGCTGCAGCCGGTCATTCAGTTGGGGACGGCGATCCACGGCAAGAGCTTCTCCGGCGGCGCTTCGAATCGTTTCCAGAAGCTCCTGCACGTGCGGAATCTCCTCTCCGTCCAGCGCTTAAGAGTGGGGGGATCTACCCTCTGGATTCTAGCAAACCGGGCTGCGGCGCACGGTGTAACGGCGGTCACAGGGCAGGGTCTGGAAATCAAAATGCTTTGAAGGGCGCTAGTTTTAGCCCGTGCCGGCTTGCGCGAAACACTTTCCGATTCGAGGCAAAAAGATCAACGGCGACCACACCGCAGTGCGATCGCCGTCAGCCCCCAGGAAACTGGTTGTTGTTCCGCCTTCCCTCCTAGAACGCGCCCATGGTCTGGCGCAGGCTGTAGGAGCTGAGCGTCTTGATGTAGTTGCCGCGATCGAAGGGCGAGGTATCGGGCACGGATCGCCGGCTCAGGCAGCCGCGCGTCTCCCACAGCGAGGCGTACTCGTGTTTATCCAGCCAGTAACGCAGGTCGGTGAGCACGCGCCCGATGTGATCGATGCCGTGAATGTGCAGGGCCGACGCCATCATGGTGATGCCGGCCCCGGCCATGATGCTCTTGAGCACGTCTTCAGCCGAATGCACGCCGCCGGTAATGGCGAGGTCGATCTTGACGTTGCCGTAGAGAATGGCCGCCCAGTGCAGCCGCGGCAGCAGCTCGGAAGGCGTGGAGAAGTGCAGCGTCGGCCGCACCTCCAGCGCTTCGATGTCGAAATCCGGCTGGTAGAAGCGGTTGAAGAGCACCACGCCGCGCGCGCCCACCTCCTCCAGCCGGGCAACCAAGTGCGGCAGGCTGGTAAACGACTGCGAAAGCTTCACGGCCACCGGAACCTTGACTGCCTCGGTAACCGCGGCCACCAGATCGAGCAGCTGCATCTCAAGCTCGGCCGAAGTCTGGCTGCGATCCGTCGCCAGCGCGTAGGTATTCAGCTCGATGGCGTCGGCGCCGCCCTGCTCCATAGCCTTGGCGAAGCGAACCCAGCCCCCGGTCGTGGCGCCGTTCAGGCTGGCCAGGATGGGGATCTTGACCGCTTCCTTGGCGCGCCGCAAGTGCTCCAGATAGACCTCTTGCGTCATGCGGTAGTCGTCCATATCGGGCAGGTAGCCGAGCGACTCGGCAAAGGACTCGGTGCCTCGCGAGAGGTCCTCGTCCAGCGCCTTCGATTCAAGCTCCAACTGCTCCTCGAAGAGCGACATAAGCACAATCGCCGAGGCGCCCGCGTCCTCCATGCGGCGAATATTGTCGAGCGACTCCGACAGCGGAGTGGACGAGACCACGATGGGACCACTCAGCTTCAAACCAAGATACTGCGTTGAAAAATCGATCATTCGGCACCTCCATCAGCCACAGCAACCACCGCCTTATCCTCAGGCTTCTCTTCCGGCGCAATGTGCGGCGTCTCGCCGCGGCCCGGCATAGCGGCCCGCGCCGAGTAGACGCGCCACTGGCGCTCGACGTCGTCCTGCGCTTCCGCCAGCAGCTTGGCGGCCAGCGGCGGATTGCTGCGCGCCAACATAGTGTAACGCGCTTCGCGGTAACTGTACTCCTTGAGGCGGATCGCCGGAGCCTTGGAGTCGAGCTGGAAGGGGTTCTTTCCCGATTCGCGCAGGCTGGGATTGTAGCGCATCAGCGGCCAGTAGCCCGACTGGACAGCTAGTTTTTGTTGCTCCAGGCCATGCACCAGGTCGTAGCCGTGCGCGATGCAGCTGGAGTAGGCGATGATGAGCGACGGCCCCTCGTGGGCCTCGGCCTCCTGGAAGGCCTTCACTACGTGCATGTCGTTGCCGCCCAACGCCACTCTGGCCACGTAAACGGAGCCGTAGCTTACGGCCTCCATCGCCAAGTCCTTCTTGCTGTTGCTCTTGCCGCTGGCGGCAAACTTGGCCACAGCGCCGCGCGGCGTGGATTTCGACATCTGGCCGCCGGTATTCGAGTAGACCTCGGTATCCAGCACCAGCACATTCACGTTCTTGCCGGAGCCGAGCACGTGGTCCAGGCCGCCGAACCCGATGTCGTAGGCCCAGCCGTCGCCGCCCAGAATCCAGACGCTCTTTCGGACCAGCACATCGGCGATGGCCAGCAGGTTGCGGGCATCGGAAGAGCCCTTGCCGCCCAGCCGCTCGCCCAGCAAGCGCACCCGCTCCCGCTGCTGCTCGATCTCCACTTCGGTCTGTTGCGAGGCTCCCAGCAGTGCCGCAACCAGCTCTTCGCCGATCACCGGCGCCAGCCGCGTCAACAGCGTCTCGGCAAACGCCTTCTGCTGGTCGAGGGCAATCCGCATGCCGAAGCCGAACTCCGCGTTGTCCTCAAAGAGCGAGTTGGCCCAGGTCGGCCCGCGACCCTGGGGGTTGCTGGTGTAGGGCGTGGTGGGCAGGTTGCCGCCGTAGATCGACGAGCAGCCGGTAGCGTTGGCGATATACAGCCGGTCGCCGAACAGTTGCGTGAGCAGCTTGATGTAAGCCGTCTCGCCGCAGCCCGCGCAGGCGCCGGAGAACTCAAAGAGCGGCTGCAACAGCTGAATGTCCTTTACCTGGGTGTGCGACAGCTTGGAGCGGTCCACCTCGGGCAGCGCCGCAAAGAACTCCCAGTTGTCGCGCTCGGCCTCGCGCAGCGCCGCCTGGGGCGCCATGTTGATGGCCTTGTGGCTGGCGTCGCTCTTGCTCTTCACCGGGCAGACCTCGACGCAGACCGCGCAGCCGGTACAATCCTCGGGAGCCACCTGCAATGTGTACCGATCCTGCTCCATGGCCTTCCACTTGGGCTTGGCCCACTTGAAGGCCGCCGGCGCCTTATCCCCAAGTTCCGGAGAGTAAACCTTGGCGCGAATCACGGCATGGGGGCAGACCATGACGCACTTGCCGCACTGGATGCACAGATCCTTGTCCCAAACCGGAATGAACTGCGCGATGTTGCGCTTCTCCCACTGCGCCGTACCGGTGGGAAACGCGCCGCCGGCCGGGATCGCGCTCACCGGCAGCAAATCGCCGTGCCCTGCGGCGATCTGGCCGAGCACGTTGCGCACAAACTCCGGCGCCTTGGCGCTGATGGAGGGAATCAGGTCGAAACCGGACGAGGCAGCGGCGGGCAGCTCAACCTTTTCCAGGTGAGCCAGCGCCGCATCCACGGCGGCATAGTTTTTCTGCACCACCGCCTCGCCGCGTTTGCCGTAAGTCTTGTAGATGGCCTTCTTGATCTGCGCGATCGCCTCCTCGCGCGGCAGCACGCCGCTGATGGCGAAGAAGCAGGCCTGCATGATGGTGTTGATGCGCGTGCCCATGCCGGCGTCGCGCGCCACCTTGTTGCCGTCGATCACATAAAACTCGATCTTCTTGCGCAGGATCTCCTCCTGCGTGGTCTTGGGCAGATGATCCCAAACCTCGGCCGCCGGGTAGGGCGAGCAGAGCAGGAAGACCGCGCCCGGCATGGCCGCCTCCACCACGTTCATCTTCTCCAGGAAGCTGAAGTTGTGGCAGGCCACAAAGCTGGCGCGCGTGATCAGGTAGGTCGAGCGGATGGGGTTCGGCCCGAAGCGAAGATGCGAGGTGGTCATCGACCCCGACTTCTTCGAGTCGTAAACGAAGTACCCCTGCGCGTAGTTGGGCGTGTTGTCGCCGATGATCTTGATGGAGTTCTTGTTGGCGCCCACCGTGCCGTCGGAACCCAGGCCGTAGAACAGCGCCCGCACGGCCTTCGGATCCTCGGTCGAGAAGGCGGGATCGTAACTGAGGCTGGTATGGCTCACGTCGTCGTCGATGCCAATGGTGAAGTGATTCTTCGGCGCCGGCTTGGCCAGTTCGTCGAAGACGCCCTTCACCATGGCCGGCGTGAACTCCTTGGAAGAAAGCCCGTAGCGCCCGCCGATCACCTTGGGCATGGCGAACGGCAGGCTGGCGGCATTCTCCGCCAGCGCGGTCACGATGTCCTGGTAGAGCGGCTCGCCGGCCGCGCCCGGCTCCTTGCAGCGGTCGAGAACGGCGATCAACTTCACGGTGGCGGGCAGCGCGGCCAACAGGGCCTTGGCGTCGAGCGGCCGGTAGAGGCGGACCTTCAGCAGCCCCAGCTTTTCGCCCTGCCTGTTCAGCGCGTCCACGGCCTCCTCGGCAGCCTCGGCGCCCGAGCCCATCAGCGCGATCACCCGCTCCGCGTCCGGCGCGCCGTAGTAATCGAACAGGTGATAAGCGCGGCCGGTGAGCGCGGCAAAGCGGTCCATCACCAGCTGCACGATCCCCGGAACCGCGGCGTGGAATGGCGTGCAGGCCTCGCGAGCCTGGAAGAAGACGTCGGGATTCTGCGCCGAGCCGCGGATTCGCGGGCGATCGGGGCACAGGGCGTTTTGCCGGAATTGAATGATGTACTTGTCGTCCAGCATGGCGCGCAGGGTCTCGTCGCCGATGGGCAGAATCTTGCCCACCTCGTGCGAGGTGCGGAAGCCGTCGAAGAAATGAATGAAGGGAATGCGGGATTCCAGGGTGGCGATCTGCGCCACCAGCGCCAGGTCGTGAACCTCCTGCACCGAGTTCGAGGCCAGCATCGCCCAGCCCGTCGCCCGGCAGGTCATCACGTCGGAGTGGTCGCCGAAGATCGACAACGCGTGCGTGGCCAGGGTGCGGGCCGAAACGTGCATCGTCGCCGGGGTCAGCTCGCCGGCAATCTTGAACATATTGGGAATCATCAGCAGCAGGCCCTGCGAAGCCGTGAAGGTGGTCGCGAAGGCCCCGGCCTGCAACGCGCCATGGAGCGCGCCGGACGCACCGCCCTCGCTCTGCAGTTCTTCCACCACGGGCAATGCGCCCCAAATGTTCTTCTTTCCCTCCGAGCGCCACTGATCCGCCCACTCGGCCATCGGCGACGACGGCGTAATGGGGTAGATTGCCACCACTTCGGAGAGACGATAGGCTACCGAGGCGGCGGCCTCGTTCCCATCCAAAATAACCATCTTCTGTTCACTCATTCCCGTTTCCTCATAGTGCAGCCGGACACGACACAGCCGCTAGAAAAGTGTCGCTGCTGAGGGGGGTGGGGCGGCTGTGATGCAAAGCACAGGGCGGGGATGGATTCCCATATTGTGCGATCAAATCCCTATAATGGAGGCTCTTGCCGCTACTTCCGGCGGCGGGATAAGGAGTCGTCCCTATCGCGTTCGCTCGCTTTGTCTGCGATGGAGGGCAGTCGAAGAGTTGTGTCCCAGAGGGACAGCGGACAATAGCCCAGGATAAGCAAAGCGCAATCCTGGGTGAGCAGTCCAAAAGAAGGATTAGCCCCGTAGGGGCGCATAAAAGGTGTCGAATTCGCCTGCAGCCGCGATCCGGCGCACTGGCAAAAACGAACGTGAAGCACGAGAACCTGAAGCAGCCGCTTTGTAACAGGGCACGAATTAATACGTGCCGCATATGCGGCAAAAAGATTTGGGCCTTAGCCCCTGAGGGAACGTCAACTAGGTGTAGCATATATCCCATGGATATTGCCAACAAACAGAGCCTTGCCTGGGCACGGTTTCAGGCGTTGCGAAGTCACCCACCTTCCTCAGGGGATGAAGGCGAAGTGTCGCAATTCGATGAAATTGTTTACGCGCTTGAGGAAGCTTTTAGTGTAGACCTGACTGCGTTCCGTATTCCAGAAGCTGAATTGAAACAATACGAAGACGAATCTGGGAGCACCGCCTGGGTAGATGCTGGGCGACACGTCGGTCGACTCAGTCGGGCACCGTACTCGGGACCCTTCCTCACCGGCAAGCAAATTTCAGAAAAGCGATTCTGCGATGTTCGTTTCCTCCAGCGCCAAATAGACGGCATCGCCTACTATTTTCAAAATCTACAACCGACGCCCGAACGCCCTAAAATCGGATTTTAGGCGTAGGTTTGCTATGGCTTCGCACGATGCGCCTCGAACCACTTCCGCGCCCGTTCCTGTTCGCGGGATAGATCGGCTGGCGTCAGGTGTGACGCAGCTTTATCTCGATCCTCAACAATCTGTTCCGCGAACGAGGCATCCGGCTTGTCAGCAGCCGCTAAATCAAGCCAAAAGTAGGCTTCCGCGTAGTCCTGGGGCACGCCTAAGCCGTCCTTGTACACATAGCCAAGGCCCCACTGCGCGCTTGCGTAGCCTTGCTCTGCCGACTTGTGAAACCAGCGAACAGCTTGCGCATAATCCTGGGGCACGCCTTCACCGTAGCGGTACTTATTCCCGAGGAGGTCTTGCGCCTCGGCATTGCCTTGCTCAGCCGCCTTGCGAAGCCAAAACACCGCTTGGGTGTAGTCCTGTGGCACACCGTCACCAACTTCATACGCCATCGCCACTGCAATTTGCGCCTCGGCGTTGCCCTGTTCAGCCGCTTTGCGATACCAAAACACCGCTTGGGTGTCGTCCTGGAAAACCCCTTCGCCGTTGCGGTACTTACTCCCGAGGTTGTATTGCGCCTTGGCGTCACCTTGTTCAGCGGCCTTGCGGTACAGCGCTGCTTTCATGTAGAGGTCGCATTGCGCCTTGGCATCACCCTGTTCGGCAGCCTTGCGCAACCAAAAGGCCGCTTGTGTATGGTTTTGGGAACACCTAGACCAAGCTGATACGCCGTCCCCATCGCGCATTGTCCCGTGGCATCTCCTTGGTCAGCCGACCTGCGATACCAGAAAGCGGCCTGAGCGTGGTCCGGGGGAACGCCCAAGCCCGCGTCGTACAAAGACCCAAGAGCGACCTGCGCGTCAGAGTCGCCTTGCTCAGCCGCTTTACGGTACCATACTGCCGCCTGCGTATAATCCTGGGGAACACCCTGGCCGTCGTGGTACGAATCCCCAAGTTCTTCCTGCGCGCCAGCGTCGCCTTGCTCGGCTGCCTTGCGAAACCAGAGAACAGCTTGCGCGTCGTCCTGGGACACACCCTGGCCTAGTTCGTACGAAAACCCAAGCCACATCTGCGCGTCAGCGTTGCCCTGCTCAGCCGCCTTGCGATACCACGCCGCCGCTTGCGTGTAGTCCTGGGGCACACCCTGGCCCTTGCGGTATAAACGCGCAAGCCTGTCCTGTGCCTCGGCATTGCCTTGCTCAGCGGCCTTGCGATACCAAAACACCGCTTGTGCGTAGTCTTGAGGCAAGCCTTCGCCTTCTGCGTATGTAAACCCGAGAGAGATTTGCACGTTGGCATTGCCATTATTCGCCATGGCAAGCACAGCCGGGTCAATGTCACTGGATTGAGCTTGCGTCTGTGCCTGGAGCGAAGGAGGGATCAGAAAAGTCGCGACGGCGGCAATCAGTGCGGTTGCTAAGACAAGCGTACTGGCGAGTTGCTTCCGGTGTCTTTCCATAACGCCTCTCGGAATCGCAACAAGAATAGCACAGATTCACCGTTTCTTCTCCCCGAGCGGAGAAGAAATCTTCATCACTCCGCATAAGCCCCTCCGGCTTCACCCAGCGGTCCCTCCGCCAGCGTCTCCCACTCGGCTTCTAACGTTGGCCGGGCACACCGCGCTATCCTGTCTGCCATGGAACTGATCTTCGAGGTACGCGAGACGGAGGCGGGTGGCTACGCGGCGCGGGCGCCGGGCCACTCCATCGTTGCCGAGGCCGATGGCTGGGAGGCGCTGCGCAAAAGAGCGGTGGCGGCGGCCAGCCTGCACTTCAAGGATGCGCCCGCGCGGCCGGAGCTTATCCGCCTGCATCTGGTCAAGGATGAGCTGATTGCGGCCCGCACCGGCGAGCCGGCGAGCGAAACCGCTCCCGAAGCGTGGATGAGAGCGCTGGAGCCCGCGCTCATCACCGCGCCCGAGCTCGAAGGCGTACTGGCCGAACTCTCCCGCCGCGAGCCCATCTTTCATCGCCCTGAATTCGGAACCTCGCGAGCCGATTTCGAGCGCATGACGGCGGAGGATTACTGGGAGACCGGGGCCTCCGGACGCCGCTACTCCCGCAAGTCCGTGCTGGACGGCCTGGAGGAGCGCTTCTCCGTCCCCCATGCCGACGTGTGGGAGACGAGAGAGTTCCATTGCCGCAGATTGTCAGAGGATACTTACCTGCTGACCTACACGCTGCTCCAGGACCACCAGCGCCTCACCAGGCGGGCAACCATCTGGCGGAAGACTCCCGATGGCTGGAAGATTGTCTACCACCAGGGAACGATCGTCTAGGATGCTTGAGAGTAGACGGCGTGTAGGCGGCCACCGTAACATTTCCGCTGCAACGAGATTTCCATCCTAATTGAACAAGTCTTTCACCTTGTCCAGCAAGCTGGGGGAGGTGGGTTTGTTGTCGGCGGAGAGCGATTCGGCCAGCTTGGTTATCAGTTCGCGCTCAGAGCGGGTGAGTTTCTTGGGAATCTGCACCAGCACCTTCACAATCAGATCGCCGCGGCCTTTTTCATTCAGGTAGGGTACGCCGCGACCGCGGATGCGCAACTCGCGGCCGCTCTGCGTGCCCTCGGGAATCTTGAGGGTGACCGGGCCGTCGAGGCCGGGCATGTCGATCTCGGCGCCCAGGGCCGCCTGGGGGAAGCTGATGGGGATGACGCAGTGCAGGTCGTGGCCCTGGCGCTCGAAGAAGTCGTGAGCGCGAACGGAGAGTACGACATAGAGGTCGCCCCTGGCGCCGCCGGAACGGCCAGCATCGCCCTCGCCGGTGCAGCGAATGCGGGTTCCATGCTCGACGCCGGCCGGCACCTTGACCTTGAGACTGGTTTCGCTGCTGACGCGCGTCTCGCCGCGGCAGGCTGGGCAGGGATCGGCGATGACGGTGCCCCAACCGCCGCAGGCGCCGCAGGTGCGGGCCACGGAGAAAAAGCCCTGTTGGTAGCGGACCTCGCCCCGGCCCTGGCATTGGGCGCAGGGGCTGGGACCGCGGCCGCTCGCGCTGCCGCGGCCATGGCAGGCCGCGCAAGGCTCAAGGCGGCGTATCCTCACCTCAATCTCGGTGCCGAAGAAGGCCTGGTCGAACTCGATGGCTAAATCGAAGCGCAGGTCGTCGCCGCGCTTCTGGCGCGAGCCGCGCTGGGACCCGCGCTGCGAACTGCCGCCCATATTGAACATCTCGCCGAAGAGATCGCCGAAGATGTCGCTGATGTCCATGCTGCCGGCAAACGGTCCGCCGCTGAAGCCGGAACCCTGCCCGCTCAACCCGGCGTGGCCGTAGCGGTCGTAGACGGCCCGCTTTTCCGCGTCGCTCAGCACCTGGTAAGCCTCGCTGGCCTCTTTGAACTTCTCTTCGGCCGCGTGATTGCCGGGGTTGCGGTCTGGATGATACTTGAGCGCCTGCTTGCGGTAGGCGCTCTTCAAGTCCTGGTCGTTGGCCTCCCGCGAGACGCCCAGAACCTCGTAGTAGTCTGCTTTGCTCACTCTTGTATTCAATCCTATTCGGCGGTCTGTTTCGAGTTGTGTACGATGCGCACCAGCGCCGGACGCAAAAGCCGTTCGCGCAGCCGGTAGCCGCGGCGGACTTCCTCGGCAACGTGCTGGTCGGGCAGGTCGTCGCGATCCACCGCCCCCAGCGCCTCATGCACCCGCGGATCGAACGGCTCTCCCACGGCAGGAACAGGAACCACGTGCATCTGGCGCAGAATCTCCTCCATCTGCTTGACGATCAACTCGACGCCGTGGCGCATCTGCTGCGCCGTGCCGTGCGTCTTGAGCGCCAGTTGGAAGTTATCCACCACAGGCAGGAACTTCTCGACCACGCTGCCGGCGGCATAGTCGCGGTCCGCAATCCGTTCGCGCTCGGCGCGCTTGCGGGCATTCTCAAACTCGGCCTGGAGCCGGGCCAGGCGGTCCAGCAACTGATCGCGCTCCGCCTTCAACTGCTCGAACTCCGCGCGGCTCACCGGCTCGGCGGGGCCGGCGGGAGCCTCGCCTTCCGCGGGCGCAGCCGCGGGGTCCGATTCACTCACGGATTCCTCTGCCGAATCACCCGAGGCGATCTCCAGCGGTTCCACTACGCTCAACTCTGTTTCCTGTTGTGCCATGACCCTGTGCTTTCCCCTGAATATCGATAGCGCCTGCCTCCATCATAATTTGCGCGGCTTCCCGTTGCCACCCCGGCGGGCAGCGGAGTTTCTTTCAGACCCTGTCCAGCGCCTACTAGGCGGCTTACCTTTGCCTTCGTTCGCTGCAACCCAATGGGGCCGGATCAATAATCGACGAATTCCACCAAGGGGGCGATGGGGATAATCCCGCGCTCGTATCCGAGATCGAGCAGCTTGCGAATGGCCTGGCGTCCGTCGGGGCCATAATCGAGGGTGCGCTCGTTCACATACATGCTGACGAACCGGCTGGCCAGGCGCGAGTCGAGGTCACGGGCAAACTGCATGGCGTATTCGAGGGCCTCTTCGCGGTGGTCGAGAGCGTGCTGGATGCTGTCGTGGACGGCTTTAGTAACGATGCGGAGGGTCTTTGGGCCGAGAGAGCGGCGGATGGCATTGCCGCCCAGGGGCAGCACCAAGCCGGTGGTTTCGCGCCACCAGGCGCCAAGATCGATAACCTTGTAGAGGCCGCTCGTGGAGTAAGTGAGCTGGCCCTCGTGGATGATGAGGCCGGCGTCGAAGTTGCCGGCCAGAATCTCCGCGATGATGCGATCGAAAGGGACGGTGACGGTCTCAATGGCCGGATTGAAGATCTTGAGCGCGAGATAGGCAGTGGTTAGGGTGCCGGGGACGGCGATCTTGAGGCGGCCAAGGTCGTCGGCGGTGAGCGGGTGAGCTGAGACAACCATGGGGCCGTAGCCCTCGCCGACGCTGCCACCGCAGCCCATTAACGCGTAGTTGTCCTGCAGGTAGGGGTAGGCGTGGAAGCTAATGGCGGTAACGTCGTAGGAGGCTTCATCGCGGGCGCGCCGGTTGAGGGTCTCGATGTCGCAGAGGGTGTGGTTGAAACGATAGCCAGGGACACGGACCTTGTTTGTGGCCAGGCCATAGAACATAAAGGCGTCATCGGAGTCGGGACTGTGGGCGATGGAAATTTCTCGCGGGGCGGAGGTGCTGGCGGCTTGGGATTTCTGGTCGCTCACTGGAAAAGTCCTTTCGAAGCAAAAGCAGCAGTGCTTTTTGGATGCGGCTATGTGTTGTGGGGGCGCAGGTGTTTGAAGCCGGCGGCCAGCGCGGTGGCAGCGACGATCTTGCGCGCGTCGCCGGACAGGCCGTCGCCGCCAAATGGACTGAGAGTTCCTCGCTCACGAGAAAACCTTCAAGGTTCCTGGTCGGTCTCTTCGGCGGCATCCAGGGCGGGGTCATGGGTTCGTTCGATGCTCGCAACCGGTTTGCGGCGAAGATTTGCGCGCTGCAGGCATATATGACGCGCCATACCCGCGGCTGCCAGCAGCAGCGCAAAGAGCGAGACGAGAAGACCGATCATTAACCAGCGCATCGCAAAAAGAAGCGGTCTTCCATATTACGTGGCCCTGCCGATGCTTTGCCCGGTCTGCGGCAATGGTAGAACCGCTGAAGGCCAGAATACCAGAAGGCCTAAGGCCGGAGATCCGGATTCCAGTTCTTGATCTCCCAAGTTGCGTATCGTACTTGTACGGTCCTGGATAAGGGTTCGACCCTCGTTCGTCTGTCTGAGGGCAATCGCGCCTGCGGCAAGGGTGCGGGCCGAGCGGAGGGTTATGGTGAGCATGTTTGGCTTCTCCTATCTACCAGCGGCACTGCCGCGATGTATCCTCCGTGGTGAAGGTGTTCGACGTGGGCGGCGACTTCAGGGAAAAAGAAAACAGCCATAACCGGATCAATACATCCCTGTCGAATGTATGAGGGCTGGTCAGAGCATCCTGTACAGGCACCCTTTCAATGCGGCTCGCGCTCTGGATGAAGGTGGCCCTGATGGTGCGAAAACGCTCTGTCTTCGACCACAGCGGCTGGTCAGGTCTCGCGAAACCGCTCTATGACAGCATGAATTGGGCGGTTTGGAGTTGGAAAGGAGATTCCAATCATGAGTAATCTTCGACGTCTCTATCTCCCAGTTTTGATACTGTCTGTTTCTCTTATGGCAACGCTCCCAGCTTACGGGTCGAGCGATACAGCTCAACAGACTCCGCCGGCTCCGGCAACAAGCCAGCCGCCTTCCAATGCGACCTATGCGCAGATCGTTCGGATCAGTTACCTCGAAGGCGATGTGCGCATCTCACGAGGCGAGGAGAACAAACAAGATACAGGCGCCACGTGGGAGAAAGCGGCTGCCGGTCTCCCGCTTGAAACAGGCTTCAGCCTGGTGACCGGCGCCGGGCGCGCCGAGATCGAGTTGGAAAATGCCTCGACTCTTTATCTCGGCGAGAACTCGGTTCTCGTCTTCAACGATCTGCACACCACGGCTGGCGTTCCCCACAGCGAATTAGCGCTGCTTACGGGCACTGTAACCCTTCATGTGCGTCCCTACGTTCCCGGCGAATCGTTTGTTTTGAAGACTTCCACGGAGGACTTCGGCGCGGGATACAACGATAAAGCCTATGTACGCCTCAGCAGCTATATCGATGGGCTTGCGATAACCGCGCAGAAAGAAGGCGCCATGCGTCTCTCCGGTCCTGCACAGGAGGCATTCGCAAAGGGCCAGACGCTGTTCTATCGCGACGGCCGCCAGATTGACTCCGCGGCATCCAGCGATCCGGACGCATATGCCGAATGGGACAAATGGGTCGCGGACCGGGTTGCCCAGCGATCCGCGGCAATGACCAACGTGATGAAAACTGCCGGACTGACTTCGCCGATTCCCGGCCTGGCCGATATGGATGGAAAGGGATCGTTTTTCCCGTGCGCGCCGTATGGAACCTGCTGGGATCCGGCAGCCGCTCAACAGCAGCAGCAGCCGGAGAACAAACTCCCCGAACCGGAGCCGACTCCCGCTGGACCTTCCCAGCAATCCGCGCAGGCAGCAAAGGCCACTCCTTTCACGGGCTCTGAAGTTATAGAGCGCGAAAACATTTTCCCTTGCATTCCGGCAGTTGTTCGTTACCAGGTTGCAAGGGATGCGATTACCGGCAAGGAGATAGTCATCGATTCAAGACTTGAAGTTGCTCCGTGGGACTGGGCCGCATGTCACGCCGGTAGCTGGCTCTACCGGCAGAACCACTATGTCTGGGTCGCGGGACATAGGAGACACCATCATGAGCCCGTTCACTGGGTCAAGAGCGGGAAGACCGTGGGCTATGTCCCGATCCATCCTCACGATGTCGCGGGCAAACCGCCGATCAACCGAAAACATGATGTCTTCGCGGTGAGCAAAAAGTATGGTTTATCATCGGTCGAGCGGGTCAAATTCGACGCCAACCGCCCCATCGAGTTCCTCAAGTCGCCGCCCAAAGAACTTCTTGCTCAGCATTTGCCCCCGCTTTCCAAGGCGGACAATCCACATCTGGAAGCTCACCAGATCGCAGATGCATTGGGGAGCAAGGGCGGCATCGCTAAGTCAGCCGGCTTTCCAATCAGCTTCGACCACAAGTCGCAGAGCTTTATGATGGCCGGACAAGTGATGCAGGGAAATGAGAGCACGAAAGAGGTCGCGCCGCTCACCAACCGCGGTGGCAATTTCCAGGCACGGGCCGGCAGTTCTGGTGGCAGTGGTTCTCGCGGTGTTGGCGGCGGTGTTAGAGGCGGTTCTGGCAGTGGTGGTTCCCGCGGCAGCGGCTCTAGCGGCGGAGGTTCGCGCGGTGGAGGCGGCGGTGGCTCGCGCGGCGGGGGTGGAGGTTCAAGCGGCAGCGGAGGCGGTGGTGGTTCTCGCGGAGGCGGTGGTGGCGGTGGAGGAGGCTCATACGGCGGTGGTGGCGGCGGTGGTGCAGGCGGTGGTGGCGGCGGCCATCGCTAGAATTCGTCTTACCGATCGCTGAGCGCGGATTCTGCGTAGTTCAGGCCGGGGGAAGTTCCGCCGGGCATCTCCCGGCGCAATCGAGTCTGTACTGAGGACAGAAGAACGCGCACGCGACGGGACGCCGATCTTCAATGCCGATTCCGGACTCCGAAGCGCAATTGGAACTTCTCAATTGGGACGGTCGCCGTAGGCGGAACGGCGGCGAAAGTGATCGTCGACCGGCTGGCGGCCCTGAAAGCCTTGCTCAACTGTGTGCCAATGCTCGATGGCCGGCTCGCCCATGCGCCAACAGAGCAGCACCACCTCGTCGTCCAGGCGGCAGGGAAAATCCAGCAGCCCGGCTTCGAGGTCCTTCACCTGCACGCCGATGGAATCCATCTCGGCAATGCACTCGCGCACGCGCAGCAGGTGGGTCTCCATCTCCGAGCGCAGCTTGGTCACCTTGCTCGCGTCCACCCTCATGCCTCCGGAGAGATAGATGCGCCGGATCAGCTCGGAGAGGCCTGCCCCGACCTCCTCCGCCGATTGCTTGCCTTCGATGGCGCGCTTCAGCAGCGACTCCAGCACCGGGAGCAGAGACTGCGCTTCTTCAAGTGTGAAGGTCTTCATGGAGGGCGTCCTCGGTATACAGGATACGACGAAAACGGTGGTCAGTGATCAGTAGTCAGTGGTCAGTGATCTTGCGATCGAAGCTTGGCGCAAAGATTGTCGGCAAGTGCCCGAGGCCCCGGAGTTGGCCGCGCGTGATCATCAACGCTGAACCCTGACCACTGATCTCTGACCCCTGACCCCTGCTCTTCACACCTCCAACATCCGGTCCAGAGCCACGCGCGCCCAGCGCTTCACATCCGGGCGGACCTGGATGCGGTTGACGACGCGGCCCTCGACCAGGTTCTCAAGCGCCCAGGCCAGGTGGTGCGGGCTGATGCGGTACATGGTGGTGCAAAGGCAGCCGGTATCGTCCAGGGTAATGACGCGCTTGCCCTCGGCGGCAAAACGGCGGGCCATACGGTTGACGAGGTGAATCTCTGTGCCGACGGCGAAGATGGAGCCTGCCGGCGCCTGATCGACCAGGGCGATGAGCTGCTCGGTCGAGCCCAGAGCGTCGGCCTTCTGGCAGACCTCCCAGCGGCACTCGGGGTGAACGATGACCTGGATGCCGGGGTACTTCACCCGCACCTGATCGACGTGGCCGGGCAGGAAGCGCTGATGGACCGCGCAGTGGCCCTTCCAAAGCAGGATGCGGCTGGCGGCGAGACTCTGCTTGGTTTGCCCTCCCTGCAGCCCCCACGGATCCCAGACCGCCATCTCCTCCAGCGGAATCCCCATGGCCCAGCCGGTGTTGCGGCCCAGGTGCTGATCGGGCAAGAACAGAATTCGCTTACCGCGCGCGAAGGCCCATTCGAAAGCGGCGCGGGCATTGGACGAGGTACAGACCAGGCCCCCGCGCTCGCCGCAGAAGGCCTTGATGGCGGCGGTGGAGTTCATGTAGGTGATCGGTACCGTCTCGTCCGCAAGACCAAGGCGTTCCAGCGCCTCCCAGCAGGCTTCCACCTGGGAGATCTCGGCCATATCGGCCATGGAGCAGCCGGCGTTCAGGTCGGGCAGGATCACCTGCTGGCCCGCGTTTCCCAGCACGTCCGCGCTCTCGGCCATGAAGTGCACGCCGCAGAAAACAATGTACTTGGCGTCGGTCTCGGCGGCGATCCGGGAAAGCTTGTAGCTGTCGCCCGTGGCGTCGGCGAAGCGGATCACCTCGTCGCGCTGGTAGTGGTGGCCGAGCAGCAGGGTGGTGGCGCCGAGCTTGAAGCGCGCCTCGCGAATGCGCTCATCCATCGAGTGGTCGGGGAGCGCCAGATAGTTTTCAAGGCTGCAACTGCTGCCAGCCTCCGGCGTGACCGCCGGTGCTTCGTCAAGGACCAGGTTCACCGTATTCCGCCTTCAGTCCAACTCGCCCCTCGATTTCTTTGCCGGGGCAGCGGACGGGGATGTTGAAAGCTTGCCAGGCCTGCAGTGGATGCGCTGGCCGTTCCCTGAGCCAGCCGGCGTCAAAACCAGCCGATTGCCGCTCTGGGAGAGCCCCACCCACGGGGTTGTTGCAGCCCTTTCACAATTTAGACGCGGCCCAAAGCCGGAGGTTGCTGAAATCCAGTCTGGCAAGAACCGCTCCTGTTGCCCTTATTGTAACAAGGACGTAACAGTATCCCAAGAGATTTATGAGCGGATACCGTGCCGCCTCATCCGAGATCCCATCAGCGATCCTTTGTGAAGCGCGGAACCGCGCAAGTTGCGTATCGCAAGGCTCAGTGTGCGCCTTTCTCCTGCAGCAGCTTCGCAACCTCGGGGTGGCCCCTGGAATCGGCTAGCTGCAACGCCGTGTCGCCGTGGTTGTTCTTGGCCTCGACACTGGCGCCCCTATCCAGCAGCAGCTTCACAAAATCGGTTTCGCCTAGGAAGGCCGCCAGGAGCAGTGCCGTGTTGCCCTCGTAATTCTTGGCCTCAATGTTGGCGCCTCTATCCAGCAGCAGCTTCACAATATCGGTTTCGTCTAGGAAGGCCGCCAGGAGCAGTGCCGTGTTGCCCTCGTAATTCTTGGCCTCAATGTTGGCGCCTCTATCCAGCAGCAGCTTTACAACATTCGGATGGCCCATGGACAAGGGCGCCAATCCGGAGACCGCTCGGAGCAGCGCGGTGGCTTCGACCGTGTCCTTGGCCTCGATGTTGGCGCCTGAATCCAGCAATAGCTCCACAACGTCGGCCTTGCCAAGGATGGCCGCATTAAGCAACGCCGTGAAGCCTTCGATGTTCCTGGCCTCAATGTTAGCTCCTCGATCCAATAGCAGCTTCACAACCTCGGTCCTGCCCCCGCTGGCCGCCCCGATCAGCGCTGTGTCGCCGCGGTTGTTCATGGCCTCGATGTTGGCGTGTTTTTCCAGCAGCAGCTTCACAACCTCGGTCTTGCCCATGCTGGCCGCCTCGATCAGCGTCATGTCGCCGTGGTTGTCCTTAGCCTCTACGTTGGCGCCCTTTTCCAGCAGCAGCTTCACAACCTCGGTCTGGCCCGAGGAGGCAGCCTGGACCAGCGCCATGTTTCCGTTGCTGTCCTTAGCCTCAATGTTGGCGCCTTCTTCCAGCAGGAGCTTCACAACGTCGGTCTCGCCCATGCTGGCCGCCTCGATCAGTGCTGCGTCGCCGCCTTTGACGCCCATATCCACGAGCAGCTTCACAGTCTCCGTCTGGCGCAAGACGACCGCCCGGAGCAGCGCCGTGTCACCGCCTTTGGTTCCCCTATCCAGGAGCAACTTCCCAATCTCGGCCCGGCCCAGATTGACTGCCGTGAGCAGCGCCGTGTCGCCCCCGTTGTTCTTGGCATCAATGTCGGCGCCTTTTTCCAGGAGCAGCTTCACCATATCTGCACTGCCGCCCATGGCCGCCTGAATCAGCGCCGTGTCGCCGTTGTTGTCCTCGGCCTCAATGTCGGCGTGTTCTTCAAGGAGCAGTTTCACCATATCTGCGTTGCCAACTACGGAGGCACGGATCAGCGCCGTCTCGCCGCTGTTGTTCCTGGCCTCGATGTTGGCGCCTTTCGCCAGCAGCAGCTTCACAATGTCAGCCTTGCCAACCATGGCCGCCCGGACGAGTGCCGTGTCACCGTTCTCCGTGGCCTCTATATGGGCGCCCTCCCTCAGGAGCACCTTCACAACATCGGTCTGGCCCATGGAGGCCGCCACGATCAGCGCTGAGTCGGCGCTTTTGGCCCCCTTCCGCAAGAGTTGCTGAACCGCTTTGGTATCGCCGCTTTCGGCGGCTAGAATCAGTTCGGCATCCGAGCTATTGGAGCCGGCCTGGCTTGCTGCCAGAGGACTCCATGGCAAGACACTTACTGCAAGGATCAGCGCTACCAGGATTTGCCTCATCGTCTCCTCCACACCTACGCTGGAAGCAGTGAGATTCCCTTTTCATTGACAATTCCCATTTTAGCCCGCCATCGGAGCAGTGATTGTGCCTCCAACCGCCTCCATTGGAGCCGTCTATCTCATTTCCCTAGCGACTCGAGCGGCCCGCCGTCGGAGATCGCTCGCGGCCTCGCCTCGGGACATTTCTCCCGGCGGCGAACAGCTCCGATCAGGCTTCCGCCACACCCCAGGCTTCAGAAACGAAGCCGGGGACGCAGCGGAGTTGCTATCGGCCTTCGCCTTTTTGAAGCGAGGCCTGGAATTCGAGCACCTGCAACTGGACCTGCTTCACTTCTTTCAAAATGTCAACCTTGCTTCGGTTGATGTAATAACCCAGACCCGTGACCATGGCTCCAAAGGACATGAGTCCCATCGCAGTATAAAAGGCAACGGCCGCTCTATGGTCGAGCCTTTGGCCCCAATCGGAAATACACATAATCAAAAGGCCAATCGCGCTCCAGGAAAAGACAAAAGACGACATCTTTTCCCAGAAGAGCGCCTTCTCGTGCTTCACCAGCAGCGACGCCACTTCTTCCCGGTAGGCCGCAAGGTTCTCCGGCTGAGGCAAACGCGCCAGCAGTCTGTCGCGCACACTTTCATTTTGCTTTTCCATGGTCTCCTCCACTCAGAATTTCCTTCATGGCTCGTTTTGCGTAGTGGATGCGGGATTTCACCGTGCCTTCGCTGCACCCCACAACCGTTGCGATCTCCGCCAGGGACAGATCCTCAAGAAAATGCAGGACCAGAACCTCGCGATGCTTGAGACCAATCTGACTCAATGCACTATGGATGGCGTCGGCATCTTCTTCGGCAAACGACTGCTCCGCCGCCTCGTCGAACTCCTCGAATTGAACCTTCTCCGCCTGCTCCCGCGCATAGTTCTTGCGGATGCGATCCACCGCGATGCCGTACGCGATGGAGTACAGCCACGAGCGCAGCGAGCCGGGATCTTTCAGCTTGCGGATGCCGCGAAAGGCTTTGATCCACACCTCCTGAAGAACGTCGAGCGCGCTGTCCAAATTGCCGGTCAAACTGGCCACGTAGTAGAGCAGCGGCCGCTCCATCACCGCAATCAGGTCCTCGAATGCCCCCGCTTCGCCACTCTGGCAGCGGAGCGTGAGCTACTCGTACCGAATTCGATCCCCGCCATTCATGTGCATTTGTTACCTATGTCGAAGGAAAAGCGCTTACGGTTCAATTTACTCGACTGAATTTACATTCGGCGGAGACATCGCCATGCGGACCGCCCAGAGCCGCCCGTTTGTGAGCCGCTTGCGTGGGCAGGTATCATTGCTCTCGATGGTTGCGCAGCCGGCAATCGAACTCGCCACCGTGGGATGGGCCGACTCGCTGATCCTGATGGTGCTGGCGCTGGTGGTCTTCGGGCCGCGGCGGCTGCCGCAGATTGCCCGCCAGATCGGCAAGCTGATGTACGAATTCCGCAAGGCCTCAAACGACTTCAAGTTCCAGATGGAAGAGGAGTTGCGTTTGGCCGAGGAGGCCGACCGGCGCAAGGCGGAAGAGGAACGGCTGCGGGCGTTGGCGCTGGAGGCGCCGGCTCAACCGGCGGTTGTTCCCTCATCGTCAGCCAACGGGAGCATTCCTTCAGTCCAAGCGGCGGCTGAAACCGCCTCCTGGGAAGAGGCCGCTTACCCTTCGCTGATAGCGCCCGCAGCCAAAGCCCCTGCCGATGAGACCACTCCCCGCATTAATCCACCCACGACCGGCGAGCAGGTACCGGCGGCGCGGCCATGGAACCTGGAGGAGGAGCTTGCGAATGTCTCCGGTGCTCCAGCAGGACCGGAACATGTAGGCCAGGACTTCAGTCCTGGTGTAGAGCCCGCTGAGTTAGCGGGGGCTTCAGCTCCTGAGGTAAACTCTACGGGAGATTCTGCGGCCGGCCTCCATTCTTCCGACGCCACCCAAACGGACAGCCCGACTCCAGAGCAGTCCGGCACAATCCCGGAGCAAGCCCGCCATGGTTGATCCCGCGGACGCAATCGGCAAGGCTCGGGCGGTTGTCACCGAGCGAGCAGAACTCCCCGGCATGAGCCTGATGGAGCATCTGGACGAACTGCGCAAGCGCATCATTCGCTCGGCTATCTTCCTGTTCCTGGGCTTTTGCGGGGCCGGAGTCTTTTATAAGCAGCTCGTCGGCTTCATCCAGGCGCCGCTCAATCACATTGGCAAGTCTCTGGTCTTTACCCATCCCATGGATCCATTGAACCTGGACTTGCAGGTTTCGCTGGTGGGCGGGGCGATTCTGGCCTCGCCCTTCATCCTCTACCAGGTGTGGCTGTTTATTGCGCCGGGACTTTATCAGAAGGAACGGCGGTTTGTGGTTCCCTTCATGGCGGCCACGGTGGGCCTCTTTCTGGCCGGCGCCGCCTTCGGCTACTTCTGGGTGTTGCCTTCAGCGCTCAAGATCCTGATCGTGGACTTCGGCCACAACTTCACCCCCATGGTCACCATCGAGGAGTACAGCAGCTTCTTTCTCTCGATCATTCTGGGTCTGGGCATCAGCTTTGAGTTGCCGATTCTCATCTTCTTTCTGGCGCTTTTCGGCATTGTCAGCCCGCGCTTTCTGTGGAGAAACATCCGCTACGCGATTCTGGCGGTCTTCATTGTGGCAGCGGTCATCTGCCCCAGCCCCGACCCCTGGACCATGTGCATCTACGCCATCCCTATGCTGGCGCTTTATCTGGCGGGCATCGCCGTGGCCTGGTGGGTGCATCCTTCGCGGCGCAAGGCCAAGGAAGCCAAGGAGGCCACAAAGTGATCCTTTCTTTTTCCTCATTTTGCAGGGTGCCCCAGGTCTCGACTTTGAGACCTGGGGGAGCGCAACGCTGGAGTAGACTTCTGGCGGCGCTGCTTTTCTTTGCCCCTCTGGCCGCCGTCGCCCAGCCGCACTTCAACGGCAAGGGCGCCCTGGAGTACGCCCGCCAGTTTGTGGCCATCGGCCCGCGCTGGCCCACCAGCCCTGGGCACGCCAAGGCCGAGGAGTTTCTGCGCAGCCAGTTCAAGCGCGACCAGCTTGAAGAAGATGCCTTCACGGCCGACACGCCCATCGGGCCCGTGCCCATGCGCAACTTCATCGTCCGCTTCCCCGGCAAGAAGGACGGCGTGATCGTGCTGGCCACGCATTACGAAACCAACTACTGGCTGCGGAAGATCGACTATGTCGGCGCCAACGACGGCGGCTCGACGACCGGCCTGCTGCTGGCCATCGCCGACCAGTTGCGCGCCGAGACCGCCGGCGGAAAGAAGCTGGACGGCTACTCGGTGTGGCTGCTCTTCGACGATGGCGAGGAGTCGATTCAGCCCACCTGGACAGACTCCGACTCCCTCTACGGCACCCGCCACCTGGCCGCCAAGTGGCAACGGGATGGCACTTTGGGCCGCGTCAAAGCATTCATTCTGGCGGACATGATCGGCGACAAGGATCTCGACATCCAGCGCGAAAGCCGCTCCGCCGACTGGCTGGTCGCGCTGATGACGAAGGCCGCGAACAAGTTCGGCTACGGCCATCATTTCTTTCAGACAGAGGAGCAGGTCGAAGACGATCACTTGCCCTTTGTCCAGCGTGGCGTGCCCTCGATCGACGTGATCGACCTGGACTACGGCCCCAACAACAGCTACCACCACACCGCCCAGGACACCATGGACAAGATCAGCGCCCGCAGCCTGACCATCGACGGCGATGTGTTTCTGGAGACGATCCGGCTGATCGATTTGCGGTGAAACAGGGATCAGAGATCAGGGGTCAGGGAACCTGAACCTGTGTCCTTCCTATACCAAGAGCACGGGAAGTCGCGAGTTGAGTTGTGATCACGCTATTCCATTGCTCAGACGCCATTGATCCGCAATTCCAAGAATGTCTTGGACGATGGATCATAGAGCGACTGCCACACACAGTTTCCACCGTCCGACACAAAGATGAGGTGGTCTCTCCAAAATGGTGACGGTGGTGGCTGATTGCCGTTGAAGCCGCAAAACGCATAGACAAAGATCCGCTTCTTCCCTGCTTGCGGAACGCCGACATACTGGCGGATGTAGTTTTCTGGGTGCTCGATCCGCAAGGAGGGAGAGGCGCTTCTTCGTGACAGGTCAGAAATCTGGTGGAGGTTGGCCTCCAGGCCGTCGATGTCTGCCTTGGTCGGTTCCCAGGCTCCGGTAATCCTGTTAGGTCCGGTTTTTGGGTACCGGGCGGCCACACCTTTGACCTCACTAGCCGGAAGAAGCGCAGATCGCTGCTCCTGCTGCGCCCTTCCGCTGTAAGTCAGCAAAACAAGAAGGCCTGCAACCACCCACCTCCGAGCGCGCATGGCGACTCCTCCGATCCCCGCCGATTGCAACTATTGTCGCGCAACAACTCGCCGCTGACCAGCCCTCGCCGGGCCGGCCTCTGATCTCTGATCCCTGACCCCTGATCCCTGTTCCCTGTTCCGTTACAATCAAGTCAATATGATTCGTTTCTCCACCGCCGGCGAATCCCACGGAGAAGCCCTCATCGCCCTCGTCTCCGGACTTCCCGCCGGCATCCCCGTCGATCTCGACTTCGTGAACCGCGAGCTGTGGCGGCGTCAGCAGGGCTATGGACGCGGCGGGCGCATGAAGATTGAGTCCGACCAGGCCCACATCCTCTCCGGCGTGCGCCACGGCCAGACCATCGGCTCGCCCATCGCCATCGAGATCGTCAACCGCGATTGGAAGAACTGGGAAGAAAAGCTGCCCGTCGAAGCCGGCGACCCCGCCAAACACCAGGTGGTCGCCTCGCCGCGCCCCGGCCACGCCGACCTGGCCGGCGCACTCAAGTACAACTTCCCCGAAGCCCGCTACGTGCTGGAGCGCGCCTCGGCCCGCGAATCCACCGCCCGCGTGGCCGCCGGAGCCTTCGCCAAGCTGATGCTGCGCACGCTCGGCATCGAGATCGCCAGCCACGTCATCCGCGTGGGCCGCGTCGAGCTCGACCGCGCCGCCGCGTGGGAGGAGATCGCGGCCGTCGCCGCCAAGGATGAGATTCTGCTCAGTTGCGTCGATGCCGCCACCGAAGCCCGCATGAAGGAAGAGGTCGAAGAGGTCTCGCGCACCGGCGACACCGTGGGCGGCGTCTTTGAGGTGGTTGTCCACGGCGTCCCCGCCGGCCTGGGCACCTACGCCAACTGGGACGAGCGCCTCGACGGCCTGCTGGCGTGGGCGGTGATGAGCCTCCAGGCCGTCAAAGCCGTCGAGATCGGCCGCGGCGTCACGGCTGCCGAATCCTTTGGCTCCGTTGTCCACGATCCCATCCACTACGCCGCCGAGGCCGGCGCGCGTCCCACCCGCTTCACCCGCCCGCGGAACAACGCCGGCGGCATCGAGGGAGGCGTCTCCAACGGCGAAGACATTGTCGTCCGCGGCTACCTCAAGCCCATCTCCACGCTGCGCCGCCCGCTGGAATCGGTGCGCTTCGATACCCGCGAGGCAACCACTGCCAGCTACGAACGCAGCGACATTTGCGTAGTGCCGGCCGCCGGCGTGGCCGCCGAAGCCATGGTCGCCCTCACCGTCGCCGATCTGGCCCAGCGGAAGTTCGGCGGAGACTCGGTGCTGGAATTGCAACGAAATTTCCTCGGCTACATCGAACAGATACGGAGCTATTGACACCCAGAGATGATTCTCAAGATTCTTAAATATCCCGAGCCGGTGCTCTCCGAACCCGGCGCACCGGTCACCGATTTCGACGACGAGTTGCGCAAGCTGGTCGCCGATATGTTCGAGACCACCTACGCCTCGAAGGGCATTGGCCTGGCCGCGCCGCAGGTGGGCGTCTCCAAGCGCTTGACCGTGATCGACCTCAGCCTGGGCCAGGACCCCAAAGAGAAGCTGGTCCTGGCCAATCCCGAGATCATCTTCCGCGATGGCAAGGCCTACGAAGAGGAAGGCTGCCTCAGCTTTCCCGATATTCGCGAGAAGGTTGTCCGTGCCGCAAGGGTGCGCATCCGCGCCCAGGATGAACACGGCAAGTGGTTCGAGATGGATGGCGAAGACCTGCTCTCGCGCTGCATGCAGCATGAGATCGACCACGTCGACGGCATGTTGTTCATCTTCCGCATGAGCGCCCTCAAACGCGACCTGAACCTGCGCAAGATTCGCAAGCTGCAGCGCGAAGGCAAGTGGTAGAGCCGTGAAGCTCGTCTTCTGCGGCACGCCCGACTTCGCCGTTCCCACCCTCGAAGCCTTGCTTGCGGCGGGTCATGAGATCGCGCTGGCCGTCTCGCAGCCCGACCGCCCCCTGGGCCGCAGCCAGCAGTTCACCGCTCCGCCGGTCAAGCAAGCCGCCCTGACTTGTGGATTGCCCGTCGCTCAGCCTGAGAGGATTCGAGACAACCCCGCGTTCCGCGCCCAGCTCGAAGCTATCGCGCCCGACGCTATCGTGGTCGTTGCTTATGGCCGCATCCTTCCACCCTGGATGCTGGCGCTGCCCCGTCTGGGCTGCATCAACCTGCACGGCTCGCTGCTGCCCAGGTACCGCGGCGCCGCGCCCATCCAATGGGCCGTGGCCATGGGCGATGCCTTCACCGGCAACACAACCATGCTGCTTGAAGAAGGCCTCGACACCGGCCCCGTCCTCCTCCAGCAGACCGTCGAGATCGCTCCCGAGCAGACCGCCGTGGAGCTGTTCGACGTGCTCGCCAAAACCGGCGCGCCGCTGATGGTTGAAACCCTGGTCGGCCTAGCCGCCGGAACCATCCGCACCCAGCCGCAAAACCACAGTTTCGCTACCTTCGCTCCGCTGCTCGACCGCGAAGACGGCCGCATGGACTTTGCCGGCCGCACCGCCCACGAGCTCAAGAACCGCTGGCGCGGCTTTCAACCCTGGCCGGGAGCCTTCACCACCCTCGACGGCAAGAAGCTTATCGTTCATCGCCTGGAGGTCGCCGCAGCGCCGTCATCTGCCGAGCCCGTTCCCGCGGAAGCAACTCCCGCTGCGCCAAGCCCGACGGAACCCGGCCAGACGCGGATCGAGAACCATCGCCTTCTGGTCTGCTGTGCCGGGAACACCTGGCTCGACCTACTCGAAGTGCAACTCGAAGGCAAGAAGCGCCTTCCGGCAGCCGAATTCCTGCGCGGAAACCCGCTCGCTCCCGGCGCGCGGCTCGGGGCTCAGGTCCGATGACCCCTGCCCGGCAATCCGGCGTCACAAAGACCGCGCCGAAGAATCGACAGGCGGAAATCTCTCCGGCTCGCAAGGCGGCCTTCAACGTCCTCCTGGCCATTGAGCGCGGCCAATCCCATTGCGACGATCTGCTCCGGGGCAAGGCGGTCAACGCGCTATCCGCTCAGGATCGCAACCTAGCCACGGCGCTGGTGCTCGGCGTACTGCGCTGGCAGATTCGGCTCGACCACCAGTTGCAGGCGCTGCTCAGGCGGCCCAACGCCCGACTCGACCTGGAAGTCCTAATCGCCCTGCGACTGGGAGCCTTCCAGATTCTGCACCTGGACCGCATTCCAGCCCGCGCCGCCATCGACGAGAGCGTGGAACTGGCCAAGCAAGCCGGCCATCGCTTCGCCTCCGGCATGGTCAACGCCGTCCTGCGCAAGCTCGGGGCTCGGCAGGTTGCGGAAGAGGAAACGAAATCGAGCGGAGATTTCAAGGAGCGAATCTCCGGGGCTAAAGCCCAAGTCGATATTGCGGCATTTGCGGCACGACTAAAGTCGTGCCCTGACACAGACGAGCGGTTTCCCGCGGCATGTTTCGCCCTTCAGACTAGTCTTCCCGAGGAATCTCCCGCCGAGATCGCACTGGCTTACGCCCACCCGGCCTGGATGGTCGAGCGCTGGGCCAGCTTCTACGGCCTTGAAGCCGCCCGCGCCCTCTGCCGCCACGGCCAGAGCCAGCCCTCCCTCACCCTTCGCATTGAGGACCCTGCGGTCGAAGACGAACTCGCCGCCTCCGGCATCCATCTTCAGCCCGGCGCATTACTCACAGCCGCGCGTATCGTACTTTCAGGCGACCCAACCGCCAGCGCGGCCTTTCGTGAGGGCCGTTTGCGCCTCCAGGATGAGGGATCGCAGCTGATCGCCGAACTGGCCTGTTGTGGCGGCCCGAATCCCAGCCAAGCTGAAAAAAGGATTCTCGATGCCTGTGCCGCTCCAGGCAACAAGACTCTCATCCTCGCCGAGCGCAACCCCCAGGCCTGCATCGTCGCCTGCGAGTCCAGTCCCCAGCGCTTTGAGCCGTTGCGTCAGCGCCTGGCCCCGCTCGGCGACCGGGTCGAATGCCGTCTCATCGATTCGACTACTCTCGGCGAAGACTCCGCCTTCGACCTGGCCATGGTTGACGCGCCATGCAGCGGCACCGGCACGCTCGGCCGCAACCCGGAGATCCGCCACCGGCTTAGGCTCGAAGATCTGCCGCGCCAAGCTGAGCGCCAGCGCGCACTTCTTCTGGCCGCCCTTCGCGCCGTCCGCCCCGGCGGCCGCGTCGTCTACTCCACCTGTTCGCTGGAATCCGAGGAGAACGAGCAGGTCGTCGCCGCGATTCTTGCCGAAACTCCCAATGCCCGTCGGCTTTCGCTCGAATCCAGCATTCAAGCCCTGCTCGGCCAAGGCATTCTCACCTCTTCCGGCGCGGACCGCCTCAAGGCCTCGCTCACGCCCGATGGCGCGCTCCGCCTGCTCCCCGGCGCCCTGACCACCGACGGCTTCTTCGTTTGCCTGCTTGAGCGCCTGGCGCGATGAGGCGCAATGGAAGGCGATCTGCTCAGTCCGGCCCGGCCGATGTTCAGACGGTTGCGGCCCGCGGCCGGCATGGTTCGACTCACCGATCAGCTTAACCAGCTTGGCTCCCGGCTGCTGGCATCTTTCCCGCCACCCGCCCCACTCCGCGCAGCAAGGCCTTGATGGGCCAACGGCCTTCGGCGGCAGGGAAGAATATCTCGCCGGTGCGGCGGGCTTCGGGGCGGTAGTACCAGCGCTTGAGCAGCGCGAGATGGCCTTGACGTAGGGTCGGCGACGGAGCCTGGTTCGGCTCCGCCAGCGCGGCCAGCGCAGCCTCCATGCGGGCTTCGAGCAGGCCGCGGGGTAGCTTCGCGGGCACGCCGATTCCGGATTCGGTGGCGGCATTGGGCAGCGCGGCATCGGAAGGCGGGGTTTCCTGGAGCGGGGACTCGGCAATTGGTTCCGCAGCCGCCGGCTGGGCAAAAAGTGAGCCCGGCCCCGGCTGCTCATTCTGGATTCTCATTCCCGCCGTCGAAAACGCAGCCGGCCCGCGCAGCCGGCCATTCTCGAAGAGAAAGACGGCGACCTCGTCGGGATTTGCTCCAGGTTGCAGGATTACCGCCCGAAGCTGGCTGAGCGGGCGGACCAGCTCCGGAGCTAATGCGCGCACCGTTTCCACCCGCTGGGCGAGAGCGTGAAGGACGGCGGCAGACTCGAATTCGAGGTTGGCGGAGGCCTGGTCGCGTTCGCCGCGCAGCGTAACCAGACGGCTCTCGCCGCGGGTGGAGAGAAACTGCTCCACCGCCGCAGCTTCCTCGGCGTAGCGCTCATCCGTGCAGCCCCGGTAGCAGGGCGCGAGGCACATCTTCATCTCGGAGTAGACGCAGCCGGGGTGGCTGGGGTTGGGGTCCAGGTCGTCGGTGCAGCGGCGCAGCAAGAAGAGCTTGAGCGCCTCCTCGGCAAAGCGCTCCGCCGCCGTCCGCGACTGGAACGGCCCATACGCCCAGTCCGCCTCGCGCTGGCTGGGCCGGTGGGTCACCGTAATGCGAGGGTACGGGTTGCCGCCCAGGAAGCGGATAAAAGCCGGCGCACCCAGGTGCATCCGCTCCAGGCACTTCGCGCCGTACTCGCCTTGGAGTAGCTCAAACTGCAACAAGAGCGACTCGAACTCCGAGCCTGTCAGCCGCCACTCGATGCGCCGCACCCGCCCGGCCAACTGCAACCGGCGGGGATGCCGCGGCGAAGGCTGGAGCAGCCGGGCAAGCCGCGCACGCAAGTTGGGCGTGCGGCCGATGTAGGGCTCGGCGTGAGCCTCCGCGCCATAGAGGGCGAAGACAGCCGAACTGGTTGGCAGGTGCGCCAGCGCGGCTCCGGCGTTGGCCGGGTCGAAGGCGAGGGTTTGCATTTCAGTCGGCACAGCCATCCCGCTCACGCTCCCGCAATGGTCATGCCATCGATGCGCAGGGTGGGCGAGGCCACCGCGCTACGGAATTCCAGGTCGCTGCCGATGGCCGTCACATTCCTGAGCATCTCGGCCAGGTTGCCGGCGATGGTCACCTCCTCGACGGCGTGGGTCAGCGCGCCGTTCTCGATCCACAGCCCGGTTGCGCCGCGCGAATAGTCGCCCGTGACCACGTTCACGCCGAATCCCATCAGGCCGGTCACGTAAAGTCCCGCCGGAATCGCTGCCAGAATCTCCTCCGGCGTCTCCGTTCCCGGCTCCAGATAGAGGTTGCCGCAGCCGATGCCCGGCGTGCCTGCCAGTCCGCGTGAGGCGTTGTGGGTGGACTTGAGCCCCAACTTGCGCGCGCTGTAGGTGTTCAAGAGGTAGCTGCGCAGCACGCCCGCTTCCACCACCACCGTGCGCCTGGAGGGCAGCCCCTCGCCGTCAAATGGCGAGCTGCCGAAGCCGCCCGCGCCGGTGGGCAGCAGCATGGCGTTATCGTCGACGATGGTCACGCCGGACGCGGCGATCGGCTCGCCCAGGCGCCCGGCCAAAAACGACGCCCCGCGCCAGATGGCGTCGCCCGAGGCGGCTTCGAAGACCGAGCCGAGCAGCGACCGCGCCACCTCCGGCGCAAAGACGATGGGAACGCGCTGTGTAGGCACGCGCCGCGCGCCCAGCCGGCGGAGGGTGCGCCGCGCTGCTTCCTTGCCCACAGCCTCGGCAGATTCGAGGTGCGCGAAGCACCGGGCGCTGGACCACCAGCCGTCGCGCTGCATGGCGCCGTTGGCATCCATCGCCAGCGGAGCCACCGAGACCCCGGCGTAGCTGGTCCGGTAGCCGCCCACAAAGCCCCGCGAGTTGGCCAGCGCCTTGCGCCCGGTGGCCGCGTCGAAGCTGCCGCCATCGGAGTTGGTGATGCGCGGATCGGCGGCCAGCGCCGCAGCCTCGGCCCGCCGCGCCAACTCGATCCGCTCCGGGCCGGAGAGCGAGTACACATCGTCGTAGTAAAGGCGCAGATCGTCGTCGACCGCGCCAAACTCGGCCGTCTCCGGCAGGCCGGTGAAGGGGTCTTCCTCGGTCACTTTAGCCAGCGCCAGCGCGCCGTCTACCAGCTGGCGAATGCCCTCCGCGGTCAGGTCGCTGGTCGAGGCTGAAGCCGATCGCGTGCCCAGAAACACACGCAGCCCGAGGCCTCGTGAGCCCGACTCCTTGAGCGTTTCCACCTGGCCCATGCGCACGTTCACGCTGAACTCGTCGCCCTCGCGCGCCACCGCCTCGGCATCGCTGGCGCCGGCCTTCATCGCCAGCGCCACCACATCGGCGGCCAAAGTCTCAAGGTCGAGATCGGCCAAATCGGGTTGAGCGGCGGATTCGGGCATGGGTCAACAGTAACAAAATCTCTTGCCGTTCTGCGTAGCTCCGCACAAACACGCTCAGATCCAATCGCTCGACCACGCCCCGCACAGATGATCCTTACCCAACCATCCCGCGCATTCGGCGGCAGGCGGCAACGAGTACGCCTGTTCCGGACAATACAACTTGAATCGCGGCATACTCTCTTGCCGCCCCATCTTACCCGTAGAAATCAGGCGCCTCCCTGAGTTCTCACGCAGACACGAAAGGCCCAATCGTTTGTGCCTCGGACGCACACGCTGAACCCCGTTCCCTTCACTCGATGCAGAGTGAAGGTACAGCTTCTCAAGCAAAGACCTTGCCTCCCGCCATAACCTGCTGAGTCTCGTCGTCGAAAGTGACTTTTTGGCCGGTCTGGATGGCGGCGACGTTCATGCACAGGGCGATGGAGTGGCTGTAGCCGGCTTCGATGGGGGCATTGGGGGGGGTGCGCGAGCGGACGCACTCCATCCAGTTGCGCATGTTGGCTGAGGTCATCGGATCCTTGCCGGTGTCGGCCCCGGTGGACGCGCCCTGCGCGTTCTCGACCAGCGAGAAACTGGGCAGGAGGTTCTCTTTCATGCCCATGGCAGCGGCGTCCCTGGCCCGCAGGCCCCCGGTAGGGGTGACCGCTTGCTTGTCCATATCGATCATGCCGCCGTTCGAATAGTAAAGCTCCTTGACGCCGCCCGCGGAGTTGGTGAAGCGCGAGGAATACTGGACCTGGAAGCCTTTGGATAGGTCGTCGAGGGGACCGTAATCGAAGACGGCGGTCATGGTGTCCCAGTTCTGGCGGCCGTCCTTCCATAGATAGATGCCGCCGTTAGCGACCACGCTGCGCGGATGCGCCAGCCCGCTAAACCAGTGAACGGTGTCGATCTGATGAACGAGCCACTGGTCGGGAATGCCCGACGAGTAAGGCCAGAAGAGCCGGAACTCAAGATACTTGCGGGCATCGAACGGCTCGTAAGGATTGTTGAGGAGGTAGCGCTTCCAATCGGTGTCCTGCTCCTTGAGGAGCGGCACCACGTCGGGGCGGCGCCAGCGGCCGGGCTGATTGACATTCCAGGTCATCTCCACCATGACGATCTCGCCAAAGGCGCCCGACTTGATGTATTCGGCTGCCTTCCGATAGCTGGGGGTGGAGCGGCGCTGGGTCCCGATCTGGACGATCTTGCCGGTCTTCTTGACGGCGACAAGAAAGAGGCGCGCATCGGCCATGGTGTGCGCGGTGGGTTTCTCGACATAGGCATCGCGGCCGGCGTTGACGGCTTCGACGCCGTGAAGAGCGTGCTGGAAATCGGCGCTGGCGACCAGGACGGCATCGATGTCGTTGCGGGCGTAAAGTTCGTCATTGTTGCGGACCTCGGCGATGGGGCTGCCGCTGAGCTTCTGGACGTAGGCTGCGCCTTCCTCGCGGCGGCGGCTCCAGAGATCGGAGACGGCGGCCAGTTCGAAGTTGAGATCTTTGGCGTGCTCAAGAAAGGCGGGAATCAGAGAGCCCTTCATGCGGTCGCCGCAGCCGACGATGCCTACCTTGACGCGGTCGTTGGCGCCCAGGATGCTGGCATAGCTCTTGGCGTTCCAACTCACTGCGGTTGCGGCCAGCGCCGCGCTGCCCGCCTTCAGAAACTCTCGGCGATGGTTGTCGATGAGTGCCATGGCCAGATCCTCCCCTAGCCGGGCGGTCAGCCCCGGCTGTCGCTCAGAGGGTTATGGTCAGACCACAGGGTCGCCAGAGTCAAGTGGAAAGGTAGCTGCTTCCCCAGTCACAAGAACAAGACTGCGGAAACCGGCCGCTTGAATAAGAAGTAGGCTGTTCCACGGTGAACGTAACCGCAGCAGCCGGCGGGCCGGGCCTCGGCGATCCGGACGGGGCAACTTTCAAGCATCCCCTGAAAGGGTTATCCAGGCCGGCTGACATGGGAGTAGGATTGGAACGTATCGATTCCAGGCGGAGTCGCTAGGGGCGCGCTTCCGGGTTATCCTTCGAACCGGATCGATTCACGAATCGGACTCTGCCAATGAGGATTGTGGGGGAGCAAACAATACGGAATCGGTTCGGCAGGGTTGTCTCGATGAAGAGGTGGATTCCCCTATTCGCGATGGTTCTCGGATGCGCCCCGGTTGCCTGGGCAGCGCCGCCGGCGGCTCTCACCACCCTGCACGCCATTCACTCCCTTAGTCATGCTGAGGCCGCCAAACTGCTGCCCGCCGCCTTCGAAGCGACAGTGACTTACAGGCGCACGGGGGAAACCACCCTGTTTGTCCAGGACACCGGCGAGGGCATCTATGTATGGGCAAACGCGGATATCAAGCTGGTTCCGGGCGATCGCGTTCTGGTGCGGGGAGCAGCGCATGACAGCTTCCGCCCCATCGTGATCGCCGACAGCGTCACCCTGCTCCATCACGGCGACCTGCCCGCGCCCGTTCCGGCCACCTTCGATGAACTGGTCCATGTGCAGCGCGATTGCATGCTCGTGACTATTCGCGCCTTTGTCCAAAGCGCCGACGTAGGCGAGAGCGGCGCTCGGAATGTCTCTCACCTGGTGCTGCTTGCCGACGGAGGGACCATCGATTCATACATGGATAACGGCGATGCGGGTGTTCTGGACGGACTGCTGGATGCCGAGGTCGAGGTCACCGGTGTCGCCACGGCAAGATTCGATGGCAAGATGCAGCAAACCGGAGTTGGGCTCTCCGTTCCGTCACTCGCGGACGTAAAGATTCTCAAGCGCGCCGCGGCAAGCCCCTGGTCCCTCCCCGTCACCCAGATGGACGGGATTATCACCAGCTATCGGGTGCAGGATCTCAGCCAGAGAGTCCACGTCCAGGGAACCATTACCTATTACCAGCCCGCCTCGGCCCTGGTTCTGCAGAACGGCAAAAAGAGCCTCTGGATTGAGACTACGGTGGAGAAGCCAATGCGTATCGGCGACCAGGCCGACGTCACCGGCTTTCCATACGCTCATGCGGGCTTTCTGACCCTGATCGGCGGCGAAATTCAGGAGAGCCCGGTATACACTCCGGTCGCTCCTTTGCCGGCTAGCGTGAGTGAACTCGCTTCGAGCAGGCATATCTTCGATCTAGTCTCCATCGAAGGGCAGGTGGTGATGGAGGTTCGGGAGAAATCGCAGGATGAGTATGTCCTGGTTTCCGATGGCCAGGTCTTCTCGGCGGTTCACCGTCATCCGTACGGAGGCGCCGCGCTTCCTCCCATGAAGCAGGTTGCGGTAGGCTCCAGGGTCCGCGTCACTGGAATCTGCATCGTCGATAACTCCAACCCATTCAAGGGGGATGTGCCGTTCGATATCCTGATGCGCACTCCGGACGACATTGCGGTCGTAGCCCAGCCCTCCCTGCTCACCGTTCGCAACCTCATGATCCTGGTCGGCTTGCTGCTCGCGGTGGTCTTCGTAGTCGTGGCCAGAGGCTGGGTTATCGAGCACCGGGTGCGCCGGCAAACCGCGGCGCTGGCGCTCATCGAACAGCGGCGGAGCCGCATCCTCGAGGACATCAACGGCTCCCGCCCACTCGCCGAGATCGTCGAAGAGATCACGGAACTGGTCTCCTTCAAGCTGCGCGGCGCACCCTGCTGGTGCCAGATTGCCGACGGGGCAAAACTGGGAAACTGCCCGCCGAAGCTGACCGGCCTGCGCGTCGTCCAAAGCGAGATTCCCTCCCACACCGGCCCCGCGCTCGGCACCCTCTTTGCCGCGTTCGATCTGCTCGCCCAACCCAGCGACAACGAACCGGAGGCGCTTTCCATGGCCGTTGCGCTAACCGCTCTGGCCATTGAAACCCGGCGCCTCTACTCCGACCTGGTCCACCGATCGGAGTTTGACCTGCTCACCGACATCCACAACCGGTTCTCGCTGGACAAGTATCTGGATCAGCAAATCGCCGAGGCGCGCCAGAATGCCGGCATCTTCGGATTGGTTTATATCGACCTTGATTGGTTCAAACAAGTGAACGACATCTACGGCCACCAGATCGGAGACCTGTACCTGCAGGAGGTGGCGCTGCGCATGAAGCGCCAGTTGCGCGGCCTCGATATGCTGGCCCGGCTCGGCGGCGACGAATTCGCCGTTCTTCTGCCACGGGTTCGCAACCGCGCCAGGGTCGAGGAGATCGCTCACCGGCTTGAGCGCTGCTTCGACGAACCGTTTGTCATTGAGGGACACCGTCTTCAGGGTTCGGCCAGCATCGGCATTGCCCTCTATCCCGAGGACGGCGCCACCAAGGACGAGCTTCTCAGCGCCGCTGATGCCGCCATGTACGTGGTAAAAAGCGCCAAACATCGAATCGGGACGGAGCGGGCCGAGCACACGATTCCTTGACACCGCCAGAAAGAACCCAAGAGAACATGGACCAGCCAGGAATGCGCCCGCCGCGCGCAAGATCGACCACTACTGCAAAAATGACTGCCGGGCCTTGCTCCCGCGAGAGTAAGATGGAGAACGAACAGATTCCGGCTGTTTTACTGGTGCGCAATCTCCAGACTTCTTTTCCACGCCGAAATGATGGATCGGCGGGTTTTTGCCGAAAGATACTCTTGGGGCCAGATAACACAAGACTTGCGGCACAGGATTCTGCCCAATGAAGCGGTTCATTCTCGCATTCGCCTTCGTTCTCGGATGGACCACGCCCGTCTCGGCCGCCGTGCCCGCCACGCTGACCACGCTGCACCAGATTCACGACCTCAGCAACGCTGATGCCGGCCAGCTTCTCCCTGTCGCCTTTGAAGCGACAGTGACCTACTTCGTCCAGCCGCAACACGTTCTCTTTGTGGAGGACGGCGGCGCAGCCATCTTCGTCTCCGCCGACACAAGCGTACCCCTGGTTCCGGGCGATCGGGTGCTGATCCGGGGCAAGACCCATGCCAGCTTCCACCCCACGGTGGGCGCGGATAGCGTCACCCTGCTCTATCATGGCGACCTGCCCGAGCCTGTGCCGGCCACCTACGACGAGTTGATCAGCGGCCAGGACGACTGCATGCTGGTCACCGTGCGCGGCATCGTTCGCTCCGCCGACAAATCGAATACGGATTTGAATAACAGTGCCGGCTTTATGGAGGTACTCACCGACGGCGGTTATGTGTCGGTACTATCGGACCTCTATACAGCAGAGGAACGTGAAAAGCTGTTGGATGCCGAAGTGGAGGTCACCGGAGTTGCCGGCGGACAATTCGACGGCAAGATGCAGATGCACGGAGTTCAGATCAACGTTCCCTCTTCCGAGGGTGTAAAGATCCTCAAACTCGCCAGCGCCAGTCCGTGGTCCCTGCCGCTCACTCCCATGGATCAGGTGATCACCCTCTCCCACGTACACGTAACAGATCGCACACAGAGGGTCCGGGTGCATGGAACCATCACCTATTACCAGCCCGGCTTATCGGTTGTGTTGCAGGACGGCAACAAGAGCCTGTGGATATCAACTTTGACCGTCGACCCCTTGCAAGTGGGCGACGTGGTGGACGCAACCGGCTTCCCCGAGTCGCACAACGGCTTTTTGGCCCTGACCCGGGGCGAGATCCTGGATAGCCACGTAAATGCGCCCATAGCGTCCTTGCTGACGACCAGGCAGGAACTCACCGCGAGCCATCATGTCATCGATCTGGTGTCTGTCGAAGGGCAGGTATTGTCGGCGGCCCGGGGCGCCGCGCAGGACGAGTACGACCTGACGGCCGATGGCCAACTCTTCACTGCGGTTTACCGCCATCCTGCCGGAGGCGCCGCGCTTCCTCCCATGAAGCAGATTCCGGTAGGCTCCAGAGTCCGCGTTACCGGAATCTGCATTACGGAAGACTCCAACCCATTCGCCTCCCAGGTGGCCTTCGATATTCTGATGCGTTCCTTCGACGATATTTCTGTCGTGGCCCAGCCCTCCCTGCTCACCGTCCGCAACCTCATCATCCTGGTGGGGTTGCTGCTTGTGGTCGTCTTCGCCGTCGTCGCCAGAGGCTGGGCCATCGAGCGCAGGGTGCGCCGGCAAACCGTCTCGCTGGCGCTCATCGAACAGCGCCGCAGCAGCATCCTCGAGGACATCAACGGCTCCCGGCCGCTCGCCGAGGTCGTCGAGGAGATCACGGAACTGGTCTCCTTCAAGCTGCGCGGCGCTCCCTGCTGGTGCCAGATTGCCGACGGGGCAAAACTGGGAAACTACCCGCAGAAGCTCACCGGCCTGCGCGTCGTCCAGAGCGAGATCCCCTCTCACACAGGGCCCGCGCTCGGCACCCTCTTTGCCGCCTTCGATCTGCTCGCCAAACCCAGCGACAATGAGGCGGAGGCGCTTTCCATGGCCGTGGCGCTGACCGCTGTGGCTATTGAAACCCGGCGCCTCTACTCCGACCTGCGCCACCGTTCGGAGTTCGACCTGCTCACCGACATCCACAACCGGTTCTCACTGGAAAAGTATCTGGATCGGCAGATCGAGGAGGCGCGCCAGAATGCCGGCATCTTCGGGCTGATCTACATCGACCTCGACAAGTTCAAACAGGTGAACGACCACTACGGCCACCAGATCGGAGACCTGTACCTGCAGGAGGTGGCGCTGCGCATGAAGCGCCAGTTGCGCGGCCTCGATATGCTGGCCCGGCTCGGCGGCGACGAATTTGCCGCTCTTCTGCCTCAGGTTCGCACCCGCGCCAAGGTGGAGGAGATCGCCCTGCGCCTGGAACGCTGCTTCCATGAGCCGTTTATCATTGAGGGCCAGACCTTGCAGGGTTCGGCCAGCGTCGGTATTGCCCTCTATCCCGAGGACGGCGCCACCAAGGACGAGCTTCTCAGCGCCGCCGACGCCGAAATGTATGTGGCAAAGAACACCAAACAAGAAACCTGGTAAATCCCGGCCGAACGCCGATTCCCAAACTCATCCCCAAAGACCAGGCATGAGAAAGAAGCCCGGCTTGCGACGGGCCTCTTGGGTGAGTGAAAGCAGCAACGCCTGAACAGCAGCATCTACTCGGCCGCCATCTCCTCGGCCTCGCCCTCCTGGCGCATCAGTTCCAGTTCGCGCTCGGCCGCCTCGATCTCCGCCGTAACCTCCTGCTGCACGCGCGCCGCCGCTTCCTCCAGCTCCGGCGAGAGCTGAACATTGCGGTAGTACTCGAGTCCCGTGCCGGCGGGAATCAGCCGTCCCACAATCACGTTCTCCTTCAAGCCGCGAAGGTTGTCTACCGCGCCGTTGATGCTGGCCTCGGTCAGCACCCGCGTCGTCTCCTGGAAGCTGGCCGCGGAGATGAAGCTCTCGGTGGAGAGCGATGCCTTGGTAATCCCCAGCAAGAGCGGACGCCCGATCGCCGGACGGCCTCCCAGAGCCAGTACCCGCTCGTTCTCCTCGCGGAAGCGGAACCGGTCCACCTGCTGCTCCAACAAGAAGTTGGAATCGCCCACATCGTCGATCCTGACCCAGCGCAGCATCTGGCGCACAATTACCTCGATGTGCTTGTCGCTGATGGCTACGCCCTGCAGACGGTAGACCTCCTGAATCTCGCTCACCAGGTAGCCCTGCAGTTCTTTTTCACCCAGCACGGCCAGAATGTCGTGCGGGTTCAAGGGGCCATCCATCAGCGGATCGCCGGCCCGCAGACGCTCGCCCTCCTGCACGTTCACGTGGATGCCGCGGGGCACCGAGTACTCCTTCTCGTCGCCGTTGTCCGCCGTGACGTAGATCTTGCGCTGGCCCTTGGCAACCTCGCCGAAGCGAACCACGCCGTCGATCTCGCTGATGATGGCCGTCTCCCGGGGCTTGCGCGCCTCGAACAGCTCCACCACGCGCGGCAAACCGCCGGTGATGTCCTTGGTGCGCGTACTCTCCTTGGGAATCTTCGCCAGCACGTCGCCCGGACCCACTTCGTCGCCGTCCTGAACCATCAGGTGAGCGCCGCGGGGCAGAAGATAGCGTTTGTGGGTCTTTGCGTTCTTGACCACGAACGCCGGCTGCCGCTTCTCGTCCGGCGTGTCGGCCACCACCCAGCGCGAGAGGCCGGTCACTTCGTCCACCTCTTCGTTGAGTGTGATGCCTTCCTGCAAGTCCTTGAACTGCACCCCGCCGCCAATCTCGGTGAGGATCGAGTAGGTGTACGGGTCCCACTCGGCCAGCACCTGGCCCAGCTTCACATGCTCGCCGTCCCTCACCTTGAGACGCGCGCCGTAGACCACCTGGTAGCGCTCCTTTTCGCGGCCGCGCTCGTCCTGAATCGCAACCGAGCCGGAGCGATTCATGACCACCAGCGCTCCGTCCCGGCTCTCCACCGTATTCAGGTTGATGAAGCGCACAAAGCCGTTGTTCTTGGCGTCCAGGCGCGACTTGTCGGAGACCCGGCTGGCCGTGCCGCCCACGTGGAAGGTACGCATCGTCAACTGTGTTCCCGGCTCGCCGATCGACTGCGCGGCGATCACGCCGCAGGTCTCGCCCAACTCCACCATGCGTCCCGAACCCAGGTTGCGCCCGTAGCACAGCGCGCAAACTCCGCGCCGCGACTCGCAGGTCAGCACCGAGCGAATCTTCACCTTCTCCACGCCCGCGCCCTGGATCGCCGAAGCGATGTCTTCATCGATGCCCTGGTTCACATCCACCACCACGTTGCCGTCGTAGTCCTTGATGCGCTCCAGTGAAACTCGGCCGATGATGCGGTCGCGCAGCGGCTCGATGATCTCGCCCGACTCCACGATCGAACCCACATAGATGCCTTCCATCGTGCCGCAGTCGTACTCGGTCACGATCACATCCTGAGCCACGTCCACCAGCCGGCGGGTCAGGTAGCCGGAATCGGCCGTCTTCAGCGCCGTGTCGGCCAGCCCCTTGCGCGCGCCGTGCGTCGAGATGAAGTATTCCAGCACCGTCAGCCCCTCGCGGAAGTTGGCCGTGATGGGCGTCTCGATCACTTCGCCCGAAGGTTTGGCCATCAGTCCGCGCATGCCGGAAAGCTGCCGGATCTGCTGCTTCGATCCGCGGGCGCCGGAATCGGCCATGATGTAGATGGGGTTCATGGCTCCTTCCTCGTCCGCGCGCTTCATGTTGCCGAACATCTCGTCGGCGACCTTGTCGGTGACCGCCGACCACATCTGGATCACCTTGTTGGAGCGTTCGCCGTTGGTGATGGCGCCGTCCATGTACTGCTGCTGGACTTCGATCACCTTCTTGTCGGCCTCTTCCACCACCGTGTACTTGCTGGCCGGAATCACCATGTCGTCCAGGCCCACTGAAAGTCCCGAACGCGTCGCATACTGGAACCCCAGCGACTTGATCCGGTCCAGCATCCCCACCGTCACCTCAAGGCCCAGGTTCTGGTTGCAATAGTTCACCAGCTGCCCGATGCCCTTCTTCTTCAACTGCCCGTTGACGAACGGCATCCCCGAGGGCAGCGAGTCGTTCAGAATCACACGGCCCACCGTCGTCGAGATGTACTCCTTGTTGAAGTCCACCGCCTCGGTATGGGTAAGATCCTGGTCGTCGTAGGCGGTGGTCATGTCCAGAACCTTGCCGGTAAAGCGCAGCCGGATGGGCGAAAGCGTCTCCACTTCCTTGGCTTCCAGCGCCATCAGGATCTCTTCCGTGTTGGCAAAGACGCGCCCCTCGCCCTTGGCGCCCTTCTTGGCCTTGGTCAGGTAATAGAGCCCCAGCACCATATCCTGCGTGGGCACGGTGATGGGCTGGCCGGAGGCTGGCGAAAGAATGTTGTGCGAGGCCAGCATCAGCACGCTGGCTTCGATCTGCGCCTCGGGCGACAGTGGAATGTGGACCGCCATCTGGTCGCCGTCGAAGTCGGCGTTGAACGCGGTGCACACCAGCGGGTGAATCTTGATCGCCTTGCCCTCCACCAGCACTGGCTCAAAGGCCTGAATGCCCAGCCTGTGCAGCGTGGGAGCGCGGTTCAGCAGCACCGGGTGGTCCTTGATCACTTCTTCAAGGATGTCCCACACCACCGGCTCCTGCATCTCCACCATCTCCTTGGCCTGCTTGATGGTGGTGCAGTGGCCAGTCTGCTCCAGCCGGTGATAGATGAACGGCTTGAAGAGCTCCAGCGCCATCTTCTTCGGAAGACCGCATTGGTGCAGCTTCAGCTCCGGACCCACCACGATCACCGAACGTCCGGAGTAATCCACGCGCTTGCCCAGCAGGTTCTGCCGGAAGCGGCCCTGTTTGCCCTTGAGCGTATCGGACAGGGATTTCAGCGGACGGTTGTTGGCGCCGCGCAGCACGCGTCCGCGGCGGCCGTTGTCGAAGAGCGCGTCCACTGCTTCCTGCAGCATGCGCTTCTCGTTGCGCACAATCACTTCCGGAGCGTGCAGGTCCATCAGCTTCTTCAGCCGGTTGTTGCGGTTGATCACGCGGCGATAAAGATCGTTCAAATCCGAGGTCGCGAAGCGCCCGCCATCCAGCGGCACCAGCGGGCGCAGCTCCGGAGGAATCACGGGCAGCACATCCAGAATCATCCACTGCGGCTTGTTCGTGCTCTTGCGGAAGGCCTCCACCACTTTCAACCGCTTTGCATACTTGACCTTTTTCTGGACGGAAGTCTCGGTTTTCATCCGCTCCCGGAGCTCGATGCCCAGTTCGTCGATCTGCACCCGCTTGAGCAGTTCCTTGATAGCCTCGGCGCCCATCATGGCCTTGAAGCCGGAGGGCCGGAATTGAGCATCCAGCTCGCGGAACTTGCCTTCGTCCTTGATGATCTCGCGTTCCTTCACCGGCGCGTCGCCCGCATCGACCACCACATAGGATTCGAAGTAGAGAATGCTTTCCAGATCGCGGAGGGAAATGTCCAGCAGGTGCCCAATCCTCGACGGCAGGCCCTTGAAGAACCACACGTGCGAGCAGGGCGACGCCAGCTCAATGTGCCCCATGCGCTCGCGGCGCACCTTGCTCACCGTCACTTCCACGCCGCACTTGTCGCAGATCACGCCGCGGTGCTTCATGCGCTTATACTTGCCGCACAGGCACTCCCAGTCGGTCACCGGCCCGAAGATGCGGGCGCAGAACAGGCCGTCGCGCTCCGGCTTGAAGGTGCGGTAGTTGATGGTCTCAGGCTTGGTGACCTCACCATGCGACCAGCTGCGGATCTTCTCCGGCGAGGCCAGCATGATGCGGATGGCGTCAAAGTCGGTAATGGGGCTGGAAAGCTCAAACGGGTTCGAACGGAACAAGGCGACCCTCCTTGGCGGGCCTTTCGGCCGCTGCCGCGGTATCCCGGGGATTCATTTACCGGTTCTTCCTTCCCGGGAAGCGGTGTTTGCCGCTTTCAAGAAGAACCCCCAAAACAGTGGTCAGTGATCAGTTATCAGTTTTCAGTTCGACTGCGCTGCTCGTTTACTTTGTCGATTACGTTGACGCCTTACGCAGATCGCCAGGAAACTGACTACTGACAACCGATGACTGAGAACTCGCTTCAATCCGCCACCATCGCCGCTTCGGGCGCGGGCGCCTTGCGCCCAATATCCGCGCGCTTGATCAACTCCACGTCCAGACACAGCGACTGCAATTCGCGGATCAGCACGTTGAACGACTCCGGCACGCCGGGCTCGATCGCCGCCTCGCCCTTGACGATGGCCTCGTAAATCTTCGTGCGGCCATACACATCGTCGGACTTGGCCGTGAGCAACTCCTGCAGGATGTACGCCGCGCCATAAGCCTCCAACGCCCACACTTCCATCTCGCCGAATCGCTGTCCGCCGAACTGCGCCTTGCCACCCAGCGGCTGTTGCGTAATCAGCGAGTACGGCCCGATCGACCGGGCGTGAATCTTGTCGTCGACCAGGTGCGACAGCTTGAGCATGTAGATGTAACCCACCGTCACCGGCTGCTCGAACTGCTCGCCCGTCATGCCGTCGTAAAGAACCGTCTTGCCCGATGAAGGCAAGCCGGCCGAGGCCAGCAGCGCCTTAATCTCTTCCTCGCGCGCGCCGTCGAAGACCGCGGTCCCGAACCAGATACCGTGCTCCATGCCCGCGGCCACGCGCAACAGCATCGCGTCGTCCAGTTCCAGCAACTGCCGCAGCACGGCAGTTCCCGCGAAATCCTTCTTCACGAGATCGCGCACATACAGCGCATCCGTGTTGGCGTTGACAAGATCGGCAATCTTCTTGCCCAGCGCATGGGCGGCCCAGCCCAGGTGGGTCTCCAGAATCTGGCCCACATTCATGCGCGAAGGCACACCCAGCGGATTCAGCACAATCTCCACGGGGGTTCCATCGGGCAGATAGGGCATATCCTCCTCAGGCAAAATGCGCGCGATCACGCCCTTATTGCCATGGCGCCCGGCCATCTTGTCGCCCACTGAGAGCTTGCGCTTCATGGCCACATAGACCTTCACCAGCTTGATCACGCCCGGAGGCAATTCGTCGCCCTTCTGCAGCTTGAGGATCTTCTCGTTGGTGATCTTACGCAGCACTTCAATCTGCCGCGAGGTCATCTCCTCGATCTCGTCGATCTGCTCGTTGACGCGGGGGTCCTTGTCGGCGTAGCGGATGCGTTTCAGATTCTTGGTGGAAATCCGCTCGATCGTCTCGCGATCCAGAATGGCGCCCTTGGTCAGCAAACGCTTGTTGGTCCGCTCGTCGTGCAGATCGGCCAATACTTCCTTGCGGCCCAGGATGGCGTCCAGGCGCTTCAGGCGCTCATCGGTCAGAATGCGAATCTCGTCGCCCAGGTTCTTCTCCAGTTTGGCCACGTACTCGCCTTCGATCTGCTTGGCGCGCTCATCCTTCTCCTGCCCCTTGCGGCTGAAGATGCGCACATCGACCACGGTGCCCTCGATGCCCGGAGGGCAGGTGAGCGAGGCGTCGCGCACATCGCCAGCCTTTTCGCCGAAGATGGCCCGCAGCAGCTTCTCTTCCGGCGTAAGCTGAGTCTCGCCCTTGGGAGTCACCTTGCCCACCAGAATGTCGCCGTGACCGATTTGGGCGCCGATGCGGATCACGCCGCTCTCGTCCAGGTCGCGCAGCGCATGCTCGCTCACGTTGGGAATGTCGCGCGTGATCTCCTCCGGCCCCAGCTTCGTGTCCCGGGCCTCGATCTCGAACTCCTCGATGTGGACCGAGGTGTAGTAGTCCTCGCGCACCAGCCGTTCGCTGATCAGGATCGCGTCCTCGAAGTTGTACCCGCGCCAGGGCATGAAGGCCACCAGCACGTTGCGCCCCAGCGCCAGTTCGCCCTCTTCGGTGCACGGACCGTCGGCGATGACCTGGCCCTTCACCACCCGCTCGCCCTCGCGGACGACGGGCTTCTGATTGATGCACGTGTTCTGGTTCGACCGCTTGAACTTGATCAGCGTATAGATGTCGGAGCCCACCTCGCGCGAAAGTTGCGTGGGATGGTGCTCACCCTCCACGCGCACGATGATGCGCTGCGAGTCCACCGAATCCACGATGCCGTTGCGCTTGGCCAGAATTACGGCTCCGGAGTCGCGCGCCGTCACGCCCTCCATGCCCGTGCCTACCAGCGGAGCCTCGGCCACCAGAAGAGGAACAGACTGCCGCTGCATGTTGGCGCCCATCAGCGCGCGATTCGCATCGTCGTGCTCCAGGAACGGAACCAGCGACGCGGCCACTGAAACAAGCTGCTTGGGGCTAACGTCGATGTAGTCCACATCGGCGCGGTTCACCAGCACAAAGTTTCCCAGCCGGCGCGCGTTCACCAGGTTCTCGGTGATTTCGCCCCGCTCGTTGAACTCGATGTTGGCCTGGGCGATGGTGTGCTTGTCCTCTTCCCATGCCGATAGATAGAAGCTGTACGGAATCTTGTCGATCTGCCGCTTGCCGGCCTTCTTCAGCCCGGCATTCAGCCGCGCCGCCTCGTCCTTCTCAATGTGATCGCCCACGCGCAGGCCGCTCTCGCCGGCGTTGACGATCTCCACGTAGTCCAGAATCCGCGAGTCTTTCACCTTGCGATAAGGCGACTCGATGAATCCATACTCATTGATGCGCGCAAAACAGCTCAACGAACTGATCAACCCGATGTTCGGACCTTCCGGCGTCTCGATCGGGCAGATGCGGCCGTAGTGCGTGGGGTGAACGTCGCGCACTTCAAAACCCGCGCGTTCTCTCGACAATCCGCCCGGCCCCAGCGCCGACAGGCGCCTCTTGTGCGTGATCTCAGAGAGCGGATTGGTCTGGTCCATGAACTGCGAAAGCTGCGACGATCCGAAGAACTCGCGGATGGCCGCCATCACCGGCTTGGCGTTGATCAGGTCGTGCGGCATGGCCGTCGAGAGCTCCTGATATACACTCATCTTTTCCTTGATCGCCCGCTCCATGCGCACCAGTCCGATGCGGAACTGATTCTCCATCAGTTCGCCCACCGCCCGCACGCGCCGGTTGCCCAGGTGATCGATGTCGTCCACCATGCCGATGTTCTTGCGCAGCTTCAGCAGGTAGCGGATGGTCACATAGAAGTCCTCCGGGTCAAGTGTCCTGTGGTCAAGCGGCCCCAGGTTCTTGCTTGGATCCTTCCTCTTCTCCTCCTCTGCATGACGCAACCACGACGCAGACGCATAATCGGGATTCTCGTGAACTTTGATGTTGAACTTCAGCCGCCCCACCTTCGAGAAATCGTACTTGCGCGCATCGAAGAACATGCCTTCAAACAGTGCTGTCGCCGTATCCAGCGTGGGCGGATCGCCCGGCCGCAGCTTGCGGTAAATCTCGATCAGCGCCTCTTCCGTCTTGCGGATCGAATC
>Ga0326727_10001264_pt1 | contig 95563 bp, 85 predicted proteins | sample MB2enrmetagenome_FD_207643 | JGI IMG/M metagenome (GOLD analysis project Ga0326727, IMG submission 207643) | Lab enriched peat soil microbial communities from McLean, Ithaca, NY, United States - MB29MY | ecosystem: Environmental > Terrestrial > Soil > Wetlands > Peat | place: USA: New York... | reverse complement strand
TTCGAAAGACTACGAAGCCAATCCCGAGAGCAGCCTGGCTTGGGCATACGTCGCCTTTGTCCGCCTGCTAGTTCAGAGATTTGCAATTTTGATGGAAGCAGCTTGATTTTGCAGACACCCTCTCAGTGTCGCTCGCGCCGAGGCGGGGCCGGGACCTTGGCCGGGGCTTCGGGCGCCTTCCTGGCGGCATCAACCGCCACGGGCGCCGGGGCCGGAGCCGGGGCCGGTGCCGGAGCCGGGGCCGGGGCGCGGCGCGTCCTGGCCAGGACGATGGGGTTGGGCAAGGGCCTGGCGGGGTCCAGGGTGGCGCTCCAATCCTCGCAGCCGTCCCGGGTGACGCTCAGCAGGTGGGTGCCGAGGAAGGGCACGGCCAAGTCGTCCATGGGCGCCACCCCCATTCTCTGGCCGTCCAGGTAGACCGTGCCTCCCGGCGGATCCGTGCGCACCGCGAAATGGGCGATGCGGGGCACCAGGAAGATGGGGTCGGGCAAGGTCCGGCTGGACCGGAGCACCCCATGCCATTCCTGGTAGCCCTTCAGGCGGAGCACCAGGCGCTGCGCCGCGGCGGCGGGCACGGCCAGGCCGTCGATGGGCGTCACCCCGGCCCGGCGGCCCTCCACGAAAGCCTCCGCCCCGGGAGGCACGGTGACGACGCGCACCGCGGCCGTGGCGGGTTCCAGCTGGATGACCGCCGGGAGCGGCGCGCCGCGGTCCAGGACGCGAGTCCACTCGAGGCGGCCCGGGAGGCGCAGGACCAGCTCCTGGGCGCCTTCGCCCGGAACCTCCAGGTCCATCGGCGTGCGCCCCTTGGCCGCTCCGTTCAGGAGGGCTTCGGCGCCGGGCGGGTCGGTCACCACGCGCATGGTGTACGGCGCCGGAACCAGGGCCACCTGCAGGGGCCCGGCGCCCGGACGCACCTGGATCTCCTGGGGCTGGTAGCCGTCCCGTTCCAGACGCACGGAACCCCCGCCGGCCGGGAAGGTCACGGCGGACAGGTTGGTCCTGCCGATCTCCCGGCCGTCCAGGATCACTTTGGCTCCGTCGGGCGTGGAGGCGATGTCCAGCGCGAAAGGACGGCCCCGGTGCAGCCGGGCTGCCGCGCCCCCCAGGATGGCCGCGGCCAGGACCGCGCCGGCGGCCCACCAGGCCCAGGCGCGGCGCCGGCGGCGCGGCACGGGAACGGGGGGCGGCGGGAGCTGCTCCAGGGCCATGATCAGGGTGTCCTCGAGCCCGGGCTCGCCCAGGGTCGGTTCCGGCCTGGACGGCAGGATCGGCGTGGCTGCCGCGGCGGTCGCCTCGGCCGGGGGTGCCGCCGGCGCGGGCGGCGGCAGGATGAGGGTCGCCTCAGCCCAGGGGGCGGCCGGCGCGGGGACCTCCGGAGACGGGGTGCCAAAGGCTTCGGTGGCCATGTCCCGCGGGCTCGGGGGACGGGACCGGTGCGGTGCCGGTGTGGCCTGGGTCTCCAGGTTCCGGTCGCAACCGGGCGGTTCCGCCGCTCCGCCCTGGATCAGATGCGCCACCTCGGCGCCCGTGTCCCTGGCCACGACGGCCAGCCACTCGGCCCGCGCCTCGGGGGGCAGGTCCACCGCGTTGATGAGGTCGGTCACGAAAGCGGGCAGGTCCGGGTACCGGTCTTCGGGATTCTTGGCCAAGGCCCGCTGGAACACGGCGCGCACCGCTCCGGACATGCCCGCCGGGAACAGGGGCGGTTCGTGGACGATCCGGTACAGGGTGGCGGCGATGGTGGGGCACTCGAACGGCAGTTCGTTGGTGAGCATCTGGAACGCGATCACCGCGAACGCGTAGCGGTCCGCGGCGAAGCTCGGCTCGGCGCCGCCCAGGGCCTCGGGGGCCGTGTAGGAGGGTGTGCCGATGAACTGGCCGGCCTGGGTGAGGCGGGTCCCTTCCCCGCGGGCGATGCCGAAATCCATGAGCTTGAGCCGCCCGTCGCGGCCCACCAGGATGTTGGTGGGCTTCACGTCCCGGTGGATGATCCCCTCCCGCTCCGCCGCCTCCAGTGCGCTCATGCCCTGGAGCAGCAGGAGGATCACGCTTGGGACCGGCAAGCCTTTGGGGATCAGGCTGGCCAGGTCCAGGCCGTCCACGTATTCCATGGCCAGGAACGGCCCGGCCTCGGGATCCCGGCCCACGTCGTGGACGGTCACCACGTTGGGATGGTTGAGCCGGGCGGAGATCTCCGCCTCCCGCTGGAAGCGCAGCAGGGTCAACTCGGGGTCGGCGCCGAACTCGCGCACCGTCTTGATGGCCAGGGGACGCTTCAGGAGCGGATCGAAGGCCAGGTAGACGACGCCCATGGACCCGCGGCCGAGTTCGCGCCTGACCTCGTACCTGCCGATCTTCCTGGGCTCAAGCGTCATCGTGGAGGGTCCCCGGCCTGGATGGATGATCCGATATTATCGTCCAGGGGCCATCCTGGCGGGACAAGTTTCGCTCGCGGCCGCACGGGACGACGGCGATGATCCCCCGGGGCAGGAATCGCGCCATAATCCTTTGACCCCGTACCAGGCGATGGCAACCATGTCCGACCTCGATCCCTTCCCGTTTGATGCCCATGCTTTCCTGCAGGGCGATTGCGGCGACCCCGGCGCCTGTTTCGGCATGCGCGCCATTCCCGGGAAAGGCTTGGCCGTGCGGGCGTTCCTGCCCCGCGCCGGGCGGGTGGAGCTGGTGGACGGCGAAACCGGCCGGACCGCCGCGGCGATGCGCATGGTCCATCCCGAAGGGGTGTTCGAGGCCCGCCTGCCGGAACGGGACCGGCCCTTCCCCTACCGCTTCCGGATCCACGGCTGGGGCGAACCCCAGGACCTGGACGACCCGTACCGGTTCGGCCCGATCCTGGGCGAACTGGACGCCTACCTCATGGCCGAAGGCACCCACCTGCGCTTGTACGAGAAGCTGGGGGCCCACCCGGCGGCCCAGGACGGGGTGGCCGGAGTGGCTTTCGCCGTGTGGGCTCCCGACGCCCGGCGGGTGAGCGTGGTCGGCCAGTTCAACAACTGGGACGGCCGCCGCCACCTCATGCGGCGGTTCCGCGCCACCGGGGTCTGGGAGCTGTTCATCCCCGGGCTGGCCCCCGGCGACCTGTACAAGTTCGAGCTCAAGAGCCGGGACGGGCGCCTGCTGCCCCTCAAGGCGGACCCGTTCGCCTTCCGCTGCGAGCCGGCCCCGGGCACAGCGTCGGTGGTGGCGCCGGCCCCCGGCCACGCCTGGGGCGACCAGGGCTGGATGGCCGGGCGCTGGGAACGCAACCGCCACGACGCGCCCATCAGCATGTACGAGGTGCACCTGGGCTCCTGGCGCCGCCGCGAGGACGGCGGTTTCCTGGGCTACGGGGAGCTGGCCGGCCAGCTGATCCCCTACGCCCTGGAGATGGGCTTCACCCACCTCCAGCTGCTGCCGGTGAGCGAACATCCCTTCTACGCTTCCTGGGGCTACCAGCCCCTGGGGATGTACGCCCCCACCAACCGCTACGGCTCCAGCGACGACTTCCGGGCCTTCGTGGACCGCTGCCACCAGGCCGGGCTGGGCGTGGTGCTGGACTGGGTGCCGGCCCACTTCCCGGCGGATGCCCACGGACTGGGGGAGTTCGACGGCACCCACCTGTACGAGCACGCCGACCCGCGCAAGGGCCGGCACATGGACTGGGGCACCCTGATCTACAACTACGGCCGCACGGAGGTGCAGAACTTCCTCATCGCCAACGCCCTGTACTGGCTGGACTGGTACCACGTCGACGGCCTGCGGGTGGACGCGGTGGCCTCCATGCTCTACCTGGACTACAGCCGCAAGGCCGGGCAGTGGATCCCAAACCGCTACGGCGGCCGGGAGAACCTGGAGGCGGTGGCGTTCCTGCGCCGGCTGAACGAGGTGGTCTACGCCCAGTACCCGGACGTCATGACGGTGGCGGAGGAATCCACCGCCTGGCCCATGGTCTCGCGTCCCACCAGCGCGGGCGGCCTGGGCTTCGGGTTCAAGTGGAACATGGGCTGGATGCACGACACCCTGGGCTACCTGGGGCGCAACATGCTGTACCGCAAGTTCCACCAGGGCGAGATCACCTTCAGCATGCTCTACAACGACGCCGAGAACTTCGTCCTGCCCCTGTCCCACGACGAAGTGGTGCACGGCAAGAAGTCCCTGCTGTGGCGCATGCCCGGCACCCGGTGGGAGCAGTTCGCCAACCTGCGGCTGCTGTTCGCCTACCAGTTCGTCCATCCCGGCAAGAAGCTGCTGTTCATGGGCGGGGAGTTCGCCCAGGACCAGGAATGGAACCACAACCAGGCGCTGGCCTGGAACCTGCTCCAGTACGAGCCGCACCAGGGGGTGCGCACCCTGGTGGGCGACCTGAACGCCCTCTACCGGCAGCTGCCCGCCCTGCACCAGCAGGACTGCACGCCCGGAGGGTTCCAGTGGATCGACTGCGAGGACCGCAAGAACAGCATCCTGGCCCTCCTGCGCTGGGGCGCCGACGGTTCCTTCGTGGTGGCGGTGCTCAACTTCACCGCCAAGCCGCAGAGCGGCTACCGGATCGGGGTGCCCCGCCCCGGCGCCTACCGGGAAGCGCTCAACTCCGATTCCAGCCGCTACGGCGGGCAGAATTTCGGCAACCAGGGCACGGTGGAGACGGCGCCGGTGCCCGCCCACGGCTTCCCCCAGTCCCTGGCCCTGACCCTGCCACCCCTGGGGGCCCTGATCCTGCGCCCGACCTTTGGTCCGGATCCCGGGACCGGCGCCTGAAATGTATGCTGTCGATCGGTTCCGGCTCAGGGCATACTGCCCAAAGCGCTTTCCCAACTTGACCTACAGGCCAAACTTAGCCACCCGGCGAGGAACGATCCCATGGAAACCCTGCAAGCCAAACTCCAGCAACTGACCCGCAATCTCTGGTGGACCTGGCGGCCCGAGGTGCGGGCCATCTTCCGCGACCTGGACATGGAACTGTACCGCAACGTGCACCGCAACCCGGTGCGGGTCATCAAGGCCATCAGCCTGGCCACCCTGGAGAAGCGGGCCGAGGAGGTGGACATCCTCACCCGGACCGACCGGGCCCTGCGCCAGCTGCACGACTACCTGAACCCCCTCACCACCTGGGGCATGGTCCACGCCGGCACCCTGCTGTCCAGGCCGGTGGCCTACTTCTGCGCCGAGTTCGGCATCCACGAGTCCATCCCCATCTACTCCGGCGGCCTGGGCATCCTGGCGGGCGACCACCTCAAGGGCGCCTCCAACCTGGGCGTGCCCCTGGTGGGGGTGGGCCTGCTCTACCACCGGGGCTACACCACCCAGGTGCTGGACGCCAGCTTCTGGCAGCACGACGTGAGCGAGCCGTTCGATTCCGCCGACCTGCCCCTGGATCCCGCCCTGGGCCCGGACGGCAACCAGGTGCGGGTCGGGGTGGAGCTGCCCGGGCGCACCGTCTGGGCCAAGGTGCTGGAAACGAGGGTGGGGCGGATCCGGCTGATCCTCCTGGACACCCGGGACGAGGCCAACAGCGACGAGGACAAGGCCCTGGCCGGCGCCCTCTACGGCGGCGACCAGCGCATGCGCATCCAGCAGGAGCTGCTGCTGGGGGTGGGCGGCTCCCGGGCCCTGCGGGCCCTGGGCATCACTGCGGGGGTCTACCACCTCAACGAGGGCCATTCGGCCTTCGCCATCCTGGAATGGGCCCGGCACCGGGTGCAGCAGGACAGCCTGGACCCCTGGGCCGCCATCCAGGAGGCGGCCAGCGGCACCGTGTTCACCACCCACACCCCCGTGGAGGCGGGCCACGACCGCTTCCCGGCAGACCTGGCCGAGGAGCACCTGCGGCCCCTGGCTGAGGCGCTGCACCTGCACATCCAGGACGTGCTCGGCCTGGGCCGGATCGACCCCAACGACCACGGCTCCCCCTTCCTGCCCACGGTCCTGGCCCTGAAGCACTGCCGCCGGGCCAACGGCGTCTCCGCCCTGCACGGCACGGTGGCCAGGAAGATGTGGCAGTGCCTTTGGCCGGACCGCCCGGTGCACGCCGTGCCCATCGGCCACATCACCAACGGGGTGCACGTGCCCTCCTGGCTGTCCTCGGAGCTGAACGTGCTGCTCCAGACCCACCTGGGCGTGGGCTGGCAGGAGGGCATCGTGCGCCCGGACCTGTGGATCAAGGTGCAGGCCATCGATTCGGCGGAGATCTGGGAGATCAAGAAGGTGCTCAAGGGCCGGATGCTGCGCCTGGTGCGGGAACGGGTCGCCATCATGCGCGCCCGGGTCGGGCTGCCGGCGCAGGACCCGCCGCCCCTGGACCCGGACGCCCTCACCATCGGCTTCGCCCGGCGCTTCGTGCCCTACAAGCGCCCGGACCTGCTGTTCTCCGACCTGGACCGCCTGGACCGCCTGGTGAACAACCCCAAGCGGCCGGTGAACCTCATCTTCGCCGGGCGGTCCCACCCGGCGGACGGGCCCGGCAAGTCCCTCATCCAGAAGGTGGGCACGATCATCCAGGACCCCCGGTTCGCCCGCCGCATCATCTTCGTGGAGAACTACAACATCCACATCGGGCGCAACCTCTACCAGGGCGTGGACGCCTGGCTCAACAACCCCCGTCGCCCCCTGGAAGCCTGCGGCACCAGCGGCATGAAGGTGGTCATGAACGGCGGCCTGCACATTTCCGCCCTGGACGGCTGGTGGGCCGAGGCCTACGACGGGGAGAACGGCTTCGCCATCGGCAACGGCGAGATCCACGTGTCCGACGAAGCGCAGGATCGCCGGGACGCGGACGCCCTGTTCCGGATCCTGGAGGAGAAGATCGTCCCCCTCTACTACGACCAGGACCACAACGGGGTGCCCCGGCGCTGGGTGAACGCCATAAAACGGTCCTGGCGAACCCTGGCCTGGCGCTTCAACGCGGACCGGATGGTCATGGACTACGTGCGCACCTGCTACCTCCCCGCCGCCGTGGCCTCCTCCTGCCAGATGCCGACGCCGTAGCCGGCATCGCCGTCGCTTCCGGGTCCCGGTCGGCCGCAGGCCCGCCGTACGGGTTCCTCGGGGTCGCGCCGTCCCAACGGTGGTGTCCGTGAGCCGGAGTGCTTGCGCACTCCGGCTCACGGACACCGGCCATCGAGCCGCATCGGACTCTGGGCCCGGTGGCTTACGAGTGGGTCAGGGAGCGTTCTTGCCGGCCGGCGGGACTTGGCGAGTCCTCTTGGTTCTGCAAGCAGAAAGGGCCTGCGGGGTTTGGAGAGGCGATTCCCTCCGGGCCGCCCCGAAGTCATCGATGCCTGGGTTCTCTGGTCGGCCCCGACGAAACAGCGAGCGCTCCGCCAGACCGCGCCGCGCGCGGTCTGGCGGAGCCGAGCAACGGTGGGGCGGCGCGAAGGTCCGGAACCCGGCCGGATGACTCCGCCGTCGCAAGGGACCCGTACCGCCGGGCTACCGGCTGGCCAACCCCCCCGCCACTTCGCCGCCGTCGATGACGTAGACGTGGCCGGTGAGGTAGGAGGCCTCGTCCGAGGCCAGGAAGGCGAACAGGGAAGCCACTTCCTCGGGCTGGGCGTGACGCCGGAGGGGGAGCTTCTGGTTCAGCTCCTCGAACATCTCGTCGGTGTACTCGGCCCGCTGCATGGGGGTCATGACGTAGCCCGGGGCCACCGCCACCACCCGGATCCTGGGCGCCAGCTCGATGGCCATGGACTTGGTGAGCTCGATGATGCCGGCCTTGGTGGCGTTGTAGTCGGTGTAGTAGCGGAAGCCGCGCATGCCGTTGGTGGAGGCCATGTTGACGATGACGCCGCCGCCCTGCTTGACCATCAACCTGGCCGCTTCCTGGGCAACGAAGAAGGCGCCGGTGAGGTTGATGCCCACGACCCGGTTCCATTCCTCCGGCGTGATCTCCAGGCAGGAGGCATGGCGGATGCTGATTCCCGCGTTGTTGATGAGCACGTCCACGCCGCCCATGATCTCCACCGCCTTGGCGAAGGCGGCCGGGATCCGTTCCACCTGGGCCACGTCGCAGGGGACGAAGCCGGCCAGGCCCGGCACCGCCTTGCGGAGCTTCTCGCCGGCGGGCACGTCCCGGTCGAACACGCAGACCTGGGCGCCCTCCTCCACGAAACGGCGGGTTGTGGCCTCGCCGATACCGCTGGCGCCGCCGGTGATCACGACCCGTTTGCCTTGCAGTCCTCGCATCGCATTCCTCCTTCCAGGGTGAAGGTAAACCTCTAGAGTCCAGGTTTTCCATGGGAAGAGTCCACTATACAGCTATAATCCAGCAAAAATCCACTTGTGGAGGCCGCGATGAAGAAGGTCATGAACGAAGCCGATCGTTTTGTGGACGAAATGATCGAGGGGATCCTCCTGGCGTACGGCGACCGCCTGCGCTGCCCGGGGGACGACCGCCGGATCATCCTGCGCAACCCGCCCGCGGCCGAAGGCAAGGTGGGCATCGTCACCGGCGGCGGCAGCGGCCACCTGCCGGTGTTCCTGGGCTACGTGGGCGAAGGCATGCTGGACGGGTGCGCGGTGGGCAACGTGTTCGCCTCGCCGTCCTCCCAGAAGATGGCCGACATGATCCGGGCCTGCGACCATGGGGCTGGGGTGCTGTGCCTGTACGGCAACTACGGCGGCGATAACCTGAACTTCGACATGGCCTGCGAGACGCTCGAGTTCGACGGCATCAAGACCGCCACGGTGCGGGTCAACGACGACCTCGCCTCCGCGCCCAGGGGCTCCGAGGCCAAACGCCGGGGGGTGGCGGGCATGGTGTTCGCCTTCAAGGCCGCCGGCGCCGCCGCCCAGCGCGGGGACGGCCTGGCCGCGGTGGCCGCGGTGGCGCGCAAGGCGCTGGACCGCACCCGCTCCCTGGGGGTCGCCCTCAGCCCCTGCGTGGTGCCCCAGGTGGGCAAGCCCACCTTCTCCATCGCCGAGGACGAGATCGAGATCGGCATGGGCATCCACGGCGAACCGGGCATCGAAGTGCGCAAGATGATGACCGCCGACGCCATCGCCGAGCTGGCCCTGGGCAAGATCCTGGAGGAGCTGCCCCTGGCGGCCGGAGACGAGGCCGCGGTGATGGTGAACGGCCTGGGCGCCACCCCCCTGGAGGAGCTCCTGATCGTGTACCGCGCCCTGCACAAAGGCCTGGAGGCACGCGGAGTGGCCTCCTTCATGCCCCACGTGGGCGAGTTCGCCACCTCCATGGAGATGGCCGGGCTTTCGGTCACCCTGCTCAAGCTGGACGCGGAGCTGAAGGCCCTGCTGCGCGCGCCCGCCTCGACCCCGTTCTACACCAGCGTGAACAAATAGACCGATCGAAGGCTCCCATGCTCGAACTCACCTGTCTGCAGGCCGCCTTCCGGCGCATCAGCGAGGTCATGAACCTCAACCAGGACTACCTGATCGAACTTGACCAGAAGAACGGCGACGGCGACCTGGGTCTGTCCATGAACAGCGGCTACAAGGCCCTGGCGGCATACCTGGACGGTTGTCCCGAAACCGACCTGGGCCGGATCCTGGCCAAGGCTTCGGCGGTGTTCAACGAAGCCGCGCCTTCCACCCTGGGCACCATCACCTCGGTCTTCCTCATGGGCATGGCCCGGGCGCTCAAAGGCAAGGCCCGGGCCGGGCTGCCCGAGCTGGGCGCAGCGATGGAGGCCGGGCTCCGCCTTGTGATGGAGAAGACCGGCGCCAAACCCGGCGAGAAGACTATCGTGGACGCGCTGGCGCCGGGCATCGCGGAACTGGTGGCCCGGCCCGGGGAGACCCCCGCCATGGCCTTCGCCCAGGCCGCCCAGGCCGCGGCCGCCGGCAGCGAGGCGACCCGCGCCATGCGCGCCGTCCACGGGCGGGCCGCCTACTACGGCGACCGGAGCCTGGGGGTCCTGGACGGGGGCTCCGTGGTGGGCGCCCTCGTGTTCCAGGCCATCGCCGACCACCTGGCGTAGGCCTGCCGGGGCGTCCGGGTCCCGACCCGGCGGCAGGCCCGCCATGCGGGTCCCGTGGGTTCGCGCCGCCCCACCGGTGGTGGTCGTGAATCGGAGTGCGCGCACTCCGATTCGCGGCCACCGGCCGTCGAGCCGCATCGGACTTTGGGGTCGGTGAGTTACGCGTCAGATTGAAAGCGTCATTACTGGCTGAGGGGACCTGGCGAATCTGCTTGGATCAGCCGGCATGGGAGGACCTGTGAAGTTTGCGGAAGCGATTCCCGCAGTCCGCCCCGAGGTCGCCGATTCCTATCATCTCTGGCCGGCCCCGACGAGAGAGCGAGTGCTTCGTCAGACCGTGCGCAGCGCGGGCTGACGAAGCCGAGCACCGGTGGGGCGGCGCAACCCTGGGGAACCCGGCCGACGCGATCCGCCGCCGACCGGGACACGGACGCCCCTGCTGGACTAGAGGCCTTCCACGAAGGCCTTGATCCTGGCGAAACCTTCCCGGATCCGTTCCCGGGAGGTGGCGTAGGAGAGCCGTACCAGCCCCTCCCCTTCCTCGCCGAACCCGGTTCCCGGCACCACCGCAACCGCCTTCTCGGTGATCAGCCGGGTGGCGAACGCCTCCGAGTTGAGCCCGGTCCGGCTGATGTTCATCAAGGCGTAGAAGGCGCCCTTGGGCGGGACGCAGGAAAGGCGTTCGATCCCGGCGATCTCGCCCAGCAGGAGGGTCCGCCGCTGGGCATACTCCTCGAGCATCCGCCGGAGGGGCTCCTGGCTGCCCCGGAGGGCTTCGATGGCGGCGTACTGGGTCGCGGAGTTGACGCACGCGGCGACGTTCTCCTGGAGCTTGACCATGTTCCGGATCACCTCGGCGGGCCCCGCGGCCCAGCCCACCCGCCACCCGGTCATGGCGTAGGTCTTGGAGAAGCTGTCGACGACGAACGTCCGCTCCCGCATGCCGGGGAACGTGGCGATGCTGACGAACTCGGCGCCGTCATAGAGGAAATGCCGGTAGACCTCGTCCGAGACCACCACCAGGTCCCGCTCCACCGCCAGTTCGGCCAGGGCCCGGAGGACCTCGCGCCCGGCCACGCCCCCCGTGGGGTTGGCCGGTGAATTGACCAGGAGGATCCGGGTCCGGGGCGTCACGGCCTTGCGCACTTGGCCGGGGTCGAACACGAAGCCGTCCTCCTCCCGCACCTTGACGAGCACCGGCACCCCGCCGCAAGCCTTGACCTGGCCCACGTAGTTGGGCCAGTAGGGATCGCTGATGATGACCTCGTCGCCCGGGTCCACCAGCGCCAGCATCAGGAGCATCAGAGCCTGCATGCCGCCAACGGTGGCCATGACCTCCCCCTCCGGGTCGTAACGCAGCCCATGGCTGCGCTCCGTGGCCTCGGCGATGGCCTGGCGCAGGGGCAGGATCCCGGCATTCAGGGTGTAGTGGGTCTGGCCTTCGCGAAGGGCCCGGATGGCGGCCTGGACGATGTTGTCGGGGGTGGGGAAATCGGGCTCCCCCACCGTGAAGCTGATCACATCGGTCATCCGGCTGGCCAGGTTGAACATCTTCCGGATCGGGGAATCGGTGGTCGCCCGCGCGGCTCTGGAATGGGTCTTCACGGCTTCGTTCCTCCCAGCTGGATCCGCATCAGGGCACGGCTCCCTGGATGCACGGCGACCCGGCCGGAACAACGCGGACGTCTGGCTCATCGGAATCGCTGGAACGGGTCAACCGATATGATGGACTATCGTCCCGGATTTTCAACCCGCCGACACCGGGCTGCGCAAGTGCTGTTGCCGAGGGCCCCGGCCGGGTGCAGCGGTGCCTTGCTCTTGCCGGGCCATCTGCAGCCATTGGATTTCTCCCCGGATTGGAGGTATGATCCCAGCCGAACCTATGCCAACTCATCATCGGAGGTAAGTCTATGAACGCCCTCACTTTGGTGTTCGCGGCGCTGTGCGTGTTCGCACTGGCGTACCGCTTCTATGGCCTGTGGATCGCCCGCAGGGTCCTGGGGTTGCGGACCGATCGGCCGGTGCCGTCGGAAACCATGGCGGACGGCATCGACTACGTGAAGACCAACAAGTACGTGGTGTTCGGCCACCACTTCGCGGCCATCGCCGCGGCCGGGCCCCTGCTGGGGCCGGTGCTCGCGGCCCAGTTCGGCTTCCTGCCCGGGGCGCTGTGGATCCTCATCGGCTGCGTGGTGGGCGGCGCGGTGCACGACATGGTGGTCCTGTTCGCCTCGGTGCGGCACAAGGGGCACAGCCTGGCCGCCATCGCCACCCTGGAGATCGACACGGTGGCCGGGCGCACCGCCGGCTACGCGGTGATGTTCATCCTGCTGCTGACCCTGGCCGGGCTGAGCCTGGCGGTGGTGAACTCCCTGTTCCAGAGCCCCTGGGGCACCTTCATCGTGTTCGCCACCATGCCGATCGCCTTCATCATGGGCCTGTACATGCACGTGTGGCGGGACGGGGACGTGCGCGGCGCCAGCCTGATCGGCGTCGGCCTGCTGTTCCTGGCCATCCTGGCCGGCCCGCACGTGGCGGCCACGCCCGAGCTGGCCAAGTGGTTCACCCTGAGCCGCCGGGCCATCGCCCTCAGCGTGCCGGCGTACGGCTTCGTCGCCTCGGTGCTGCCGGTGTGGATGCTGCTCTGCCCCCGGGACTACCTGTCCACCTACCTCAAGATCGGCACCATCGCCCTGCTGGTGGTCGGCATCTTCTTCGTCCACCCAACCCTGCAGATGCCGGCCGTGACCCAGTACTTCCACGGCGGCGGCCCGGTGATCCCGGGCGCGGCCATGCCGTTCCTGTTCATCACCATCGCCTGCGGCGCGGTGTCCGGCTTCCATGCGGTGATCGCCACCGGCACCACCCCGAAGATGATCCCGGCGGAGAAGGACGTGCTGTTCGTGGGCTACGGCGCCATGCTCACCGAGGGCCTGGTGGCGACCATGGCCCTGGTGGCGGCCTGCGTGCTGGTGCCGGCGGACTACTTCGCCATCAACGCCGCCCCGGCGGTGTTCGCCAAGCTGGGCATGGCGACCGTGCACCTGCCTGAGCTGGCGCGCCAGGTGGGCGAGAACGTCCAGGGCCGCCCGGGCGGCGCGGTCTCCCTGGCGGTGGGCATGTCCTACATCTTCAGCGGCATACCCATCTTCAGGAACCTGATGGGCTACTGGTACCACTTCGCCATCATGTTCGAGGCGGTGTTCATCCTCACGGCGGTGGACACCGGCACCCGGGTCGGGCGCTTCTTCCTGCAGGAGATGCTGGGCAAAGTCTGGCCCAAGATGGGCCAGCAGGGCTGGTGGCCGGGCATCATCCTCACCTCGGCGATCTTCACCGTGGCCTGGGGATACCTGGTCTACACCGGCGACATCGGCACCATCTGGCCCCTGTTCGGCATGAGCAACCAGCTGCTCGCCGCCTGCGGACTGATCGTCTGCACCTCCATGCTCATGCGCATGAACAAGGTCCGCTACGCCTGGGTCACCGCCGTGCCCGGTTTGTTCATGGCCTTCATCACCTTCTGGGCCGGCTACCTGAACGTGGTGGACAGCTACCTGCCCGCCGGCCGCTACCTCCTGGCGGTGCTGGCCATCGTCGTCATGATCCTGATGGCGGTGGTGTTCGTGCAGGCGCTGCGGCGGTGGTACCGCCTGATGCGCATGCAGGGAACCATCCCGGATTCCTGGGGCGAGCCGGTGCTGGAGATCGTGCCGGAGTAGGGAAGCCGACCCGGCGACCCTCGCGCTTTTCGCCCGTCTGGTCCCACCTTCGGCACCGTCTTGCTATACCCCTGGGACAGCATGAACTAATTGCAGTTCCATCAATTAGCCCATGCTCTCACCCTTGGCTGCCGAAACTCCCGCTAGATGTGGCCGTACAGGTCCAGGTACTCCCTCGCCGCGGCCTCCCACCCGAAATCCTGGGCCATGCCCTGGCGCTGGATGCGGGTCCAGGCCTTGGGGTCCTGGCGGTACACCCGGCAGGCGCGGCCGATGGTCTCCCCCAGGATCCAGGAACTGGGTTCCTGGAACACGAAGCCCGTGGCGGTGCTGTCCAGCACGGCGTGGGGGTTGGCGTCCACCACCGTGTCCGCCAGCCCCCCGGTGCGGCGCACCAGGGGCAGGGCGCCGTAGCGCAGGGCATAGAGCTGGGTGAGGCCGCAGGGCTCCTGGCGGGACGGCACCAGGACCACGTCGGCGCCCGCCAGGATCCGGTGCGCCATGCCCTCGTCGAAGCCCAGCGCGGTGGCGATGCGACCGGGATGGGCCTCGGCGGCGGCCCGGAACCCGGCCTCCAGCTTGGGGTCTCCGGTGCCCAGCACCAGGAGCTGGGCGTTCAGCTGGAGCAGGTAGGCCACGTTCTCCAGCACCAGGTCCAGGCCCTTCTGCTCCGCCAGGCGGCTGATCACGGCGAACAGGGGATCGTCGGGGGCCTCCTCCAGGCCCACCGCCCGCTGCAGCAGGTTCTTGTTGATCTTGCGGGCGGCCAGGTGCTGGAGGTCGTAGTGGTAGAACAGGTGCGGGCTGGTGCCGGGGTTCCACACCCGGTAGTCCACGCCGTTGAGGATCCCCTTCAGGTCCCGGGTCCGGTGGGCCAGCAGCCCGTCCAGGCCCGCGCCCATGTCCGGGCGCTGGATCTCCACGGCGTAGGTGGGGCTCACGGTGGTGATGCGGTCCGCGTAGGCAAGGGCGCCCTTGAGGAAGTTGATCTGGCCGTAGAACTCCACCCCGCCCAGGTGGAAGCTGGACGGCGGCAGTTCCAGGGCCCCCAGCAGGGAGCGGGGGTAGATGCCCTGGTAGGCCAGGTTGTGGATGGTGGCGATGGTGCGGGGACGGGGCCCGGAGGCCAGGGCCAGGTGGACCGGGGCCAGCCCGGCCTGCCAGTCGTGGACCTGCACCACGTCCGGGCGCCAGCCCCGGGGATCGCCCTCCTGGGCCACCCGGGCGGCGGCCCGGCCCAGGGTCCCGAACTTCAGGTGGCTGTCCCCGCGCTCCTCGTACGGGCTCCCGGGCCGGTCGTACAGGGACGGGCAGTCCAGCAGGTACACCGGCACCCTGGACGCGCTCCGCCCCAGCAGCAGGCGGACCGGGCCGGCCCCGGGCAGGCCCGGCATCCCGCCGAGCGGCTCCAGGTCCTGGATGCCTTGCAGCAGCGCCGGGAACCCGGGCAGCAGCAGGCGCGCGTCCGCACCCAGGGCGCGCTGGGCCGCAGGCAGGGCCGCCATCACGTCGGCGAGTCCTCCCACCTTCACGAGAGGAAACAGTTCCGCGGCAACGTGAAGGACACGCATCAAGCAACCTCCCGGAAACGATGATGATTCTATCAACTCTGCCCGGGGGCGGCGCCGCTGCCCATCACCGCCTGCAGGGCTTCCCAGAGCAGGCCTTCTTCCAAGGTGGTCATGCAGGGGTTGCCGGGCACCGGGCACTGGGTGAGCATGCATTCCAGGCAGTCCAGGTCCTCCCGGCGCAGCACCCGCACCCGCGGGCCCCAGGGGGCCGAGTGGCGGGGCCGGGTGGGGCCGAACACCGCCAGGGTGGGCACGCCGCAGCCGGCGGCCAGGTGCGCCAGGCCCGAATCCATGCCCACCAGGGCCCTGGCTCCGGCGATCCAGGCGGCGGCAAGGGCCAGGCCGCCCTGGTTGGTGCAGTCCACCGCCTGGGGCAGCCGCGCCTGGATGGCCCCGGCCAGCTCCTGGTCCTCCGCCCCCGCGCCCAGGATCACCGGGGCCAGGCCGGAATCCGCCAGGCGCGCGCCCAGGGCCGCGAAGGAGGCCACCGAAAGGCGCTTGTTGGCGCAGTTGGCGCCCGGCGCCAGGACTACGTAGTCCCCCAGGCCCAGCTGGGCCCGGCGGGCGGCCACCGCCTCCAGCGCCTGGGCCCTGGGCCGGAACGGACGGAAGGGTCCCGGCTCCAGGTGGGGGAAGGCCTTGGCCACCACCGCCGCGTAGCGCTGCACGAACGGGCCGTCCTGCTTGTAGAACGGGACGGAATGCGTGTAGAACACCCAGGCGCCCCCGTCCCCGCAGCCCAGGCGCAGGGGTACGCCGCCCAGGAGGCCCGCCAGCATGGGCCGGTGGCTCTTGGGGAAGTTGATGAGCGAGGCGGCGCGGCAGCGGCGCAGCTGGGCCGCGGCCTTCCAGGGGCTGTACTTGCGCCCCGGGTCCGCCACTGCGGCCTGGTACTCCGGGCTGCCCGCGAACAGGTCCACCACCCACCCGGGCCCCCAGGCCACCAGGGGCAGGCCCGCCGCACGCAGGGGGGCGATGGCCGCGTGGATCATCATGGCGTCGCCGAAGAAGCGGGGGAACCTCACCCAGTGCGCCCCCCTGGGCACGCCGCCGGTCCCGAACTCCTCCGCAGCCTCCAAGCCTGGCCCTCCTCCACGGCACCAGACTACCGCACCATCAGCCGTTCCAGAATTTCGTAGCTGCGGGGCGCCCCCAACTCCCGGCGCAGGCGCTCCCGCAGAAGGCGGGTCACCGCCCGGGCCGCGGGATCCGCCTCCGGGTCCGGCGCCTCGTCCACCGGCAGGGTGCGCAACCGGCGCAGGTGCTCCCGGACGCCCGGGGGAAAGGCCTCCCGAGGGTCCACCGGGGTGCAGGCGGCGCAACGCCAGCCGTGCTCCTCGCTGAACAGCACCAGGGGCGCCTCCCCGCCGCCGCAGTGGCCGCAAAGCCGGGGATGGGGCAGCAGCCCGAGGCAGTGCAGCACCCAGTGCTCGCCGTAGGCCAGCACCGCCATGGCCCGCTCCGGGCGGGCCTTCAGGGCCCGGGCGCAGACCGAGAGGAGCCGGAACAGGCGCGGGTCCTCCACCCCCTCCTTGGCTACCCGGTCGAACACGTCCGCCAGGCAGGCCACCACCAGGTTGGACTCCAGGTGGCCCAGGGTCAGGGGGGAATGCACCAGTTCGCACCGGGTCACCCGGCGTACCTCGGCCTGCTCCCTGCCGAACAGGCTGAGGTGCACCAGGCCCAGGGGCTCGAAGTTGGAGACCCACCGGGCCGAGGCCTTCTTGGCGCCCTTGGCCAGGCCCACCAGGCGCTCGCCGTGCTCGGTGAGGAACGACACCACCAGCCCGCCATCCTGGAACGGCGTGGGGCGGAGCACGATGGCCGAATGGTTCCGGATCACGAGGTAACGATACCCGCATCCCGCCGGACGGCCCGCCGGAAACAGGGCAATCCCGATAGAATGGCCGGCGGAGCGTACCATGCCGGCCGTCCGTGTCCTGCTGTCCCTGCTGCTGCTGTTGCCCATGCGGGGCCAGGCGCAGGACCTGCAGGTGAAACGGATCTGGCTGGCGGATCAGGAGGCTGGCGAAGCCACCGAACGGCAGACCGCGGACCCCCTGGGCGTGCGCATGGAGAGCGTGGAGACCACCCGCCTGGAGCGCATGGGCGTGACCATCCAGTTCGAAGTGCGCCAGGAGGCCCTGAAGCGTCCGGACGGCTCCATGCACTTCACCTGGACCGTGACCATGTCCCAGGAGCCCCAGCAGGGGGAGGGGGACTGGTCGCCCAGGGAACCCGGCAAGCTCAGGCTCACCTTCAAGGATGGCCCGCCCCGGGCCCTGGACGTGCCTTCCGGCGCCCTGATGTGGCCCGGGGACCTGGACGACCGGCTCAAGGCCGCCGCGCGCGCCTTGAGCCCGGTGCAGGCCACCTTCTTCGCCTTCCCCACCCAGCAGTGGTCCGAGGTGGACCTGCAGCCGGTAGGCCCGGCGCCCCTGCCCGGGTTCCCCGACACGGTGCGGTTCCGGGGCCGCTCTGCCGAGGGCAGCATGGTGGAGGACGTGGACCTGTGGATCTCCCCCACCCAGGGGGAGGTGAAGCACATGGGCACCATGGCCGGAGTGCCGGTGCTGACCCAGCGGGTCGAGCTGCCCCCGCCCGGGGCGAAGCCGCCCGCCGCCGGGCTGTTCGAGCGCACCGTCAAGATCCTGCCACCCCACCCGTTCCTGCTCTGGCTGCCGGAAGTGCGGGTGCGCTGGACCGGCCGGAGCGATCCCGACCTGCCGGAAGATCCCCAGCAGCGGCGCCTGGGAGCCGGACGCTTCCTGCTTTCCCGGGCCCAGCCTCCCACTGCCGCCGAGGCGGCCCAGCCCCCGGTGCGGGGCCGGCCCTCGCCCGAGGATGCCCCGTACCTGGCCGCCACCCCTCTGGTGCAGTACAACGATCCGGTGTTCGCGGGGCTGCTGAAGCGCCTCAACGCCCCCACGGACGCCACCCGGTGGGATCTGGCCCAGCGGGTCACCCATTTCGTCTACGAATGGATCCGGGACAAGAACTATTCGGTGGGCTTCGCCTCCGCCCAGGAGGTGGCGCGCAACCCGGTGGGAGCCTGCTCCCAGCACGGCATCCTGGCGGTGGCCCTGCTGCGCCGGCTGGGAGTCCCGGCCCGGGCCGCCACCGGCTGGATCGGCCTGGGGGAGACCCTGGCCGTGCACTTCTGGGTGGAAGCGCGGATCGGCGGGCGCTGGATCCCCCTGGACCCCACCTTCGACCAGGCGCCCGCATCCGCGTACCGCCTGAAACTGGGCACCTCGGACCTGGCGGACCTGGGCAGCGTGGGCGTTGGCGCGCCCGGCACCGACTACCTGGAGGGCGCCTGGGTGCCGGACGGTCCCTGGCCCGCGGACGTGCGCCCCCAGGGCGACACCCTGGCCGCCAGCGACGGGGTGCAGCTGCGCCTTCCCGGGGCCCGGTGGAGCCTGGCGGAGGGTCGCCTGACCCTGGCCTGGAACGGCGTCCACGCCGTGGAGGCGGTGCCCCGCCCCGCCCCGGCCCAGGTGGCCGAGGCGCGCCGGCTGCTGGGTCCCGCCAAGAGCCGGCAGGGCTGGTTCCTGCCCCGGGGCGCCACGCTCTGGATGGACCTGGGCGAGGGGCGTTGGCTGCAGGTGGACGGGGTGAACGAAAGCCAGGCGTTCAAGCTGCTGGACACCCTGGAGGTGACGGTATCCGGGAGCGTCAAGAGGGCCGCGTGACCCTCACTCCAGGTAGCGTTCCGCCAGCTTGTGGACCGCACTGGATCACCTTCATGGTGTTGGTGCTCCCGGTGCGCCACATGGGCAGGCCCAGGGTCATCACCACCTTGTCCCCGGCCCCCAGGGCGTGCTGTCGCTGCAGCGAAGATTCCACCGACTCCACCATGGCGTCGGAGTTCTCCACCCGGGTCACCAGCAGGGGCTGCACGCCGCGCAGGAGGCCCATGCGCCGGGCGTTGGGCAGGTCGGTGGTGGCGCCGATCACCGGCACGTCCGCCGCCAGGCGCGAGACCATGCGCGCGCTGCCGCCCCCTTCAGTGAACACCACGATCAGCCGGGCGCCGATCTCCTGGGCGGTGCGGCAGGCGGCGAAGGCCAGGGACACGTCGGTGCGGCCGGCGTGGCGGCGGGCCAGGGAATCCTCCAGGCGGCCCAGCTTGGGATGGTAGTGCTGGTCCGCGTCCGCGGCGATGCGGTCCAGGTACTGGATGGCCTCCAGGGCGTACTTGCCCACGGCGCTCTCGGCGCTGAGCATCACCGCGTCGGTGCCGTCCCAGATGGCGTTGGCCACGTCCGAGGCCTCGGCGCGGGTGGGCTGGGCCTTCTCGATCATGCTCTCGAGCATCTGGGTGGCGGTGATGACCGGCTTGAGGGCCCTGCGCGCCGCGTGGATGATGCGCTTCTGCAGGGCCGGCACCTTCTCCACGCCGAACTCCACACCCAGGTCGCCCCGGGCCACCATGACGCCCCAGCATGCCTCCAGGATCTCCTCCAGGTTGTCCAGCGCCTGGGGATGCTCGATCTTGGCGATGATGGGCTGGGCGCCGCCCCGGGCGCGGACGACCGAATCCAGGGCGCGCAGGTCCGAGGCGCGGCGCACGAAGCTCTGGGCGAACAGGTCCACGCCGTGCTCCACGCCCCAGCGCACGTCCTCCAGGTCCTTGGGGGTGAGGGGATCGAAGGCCACGTCCAGGCCGATGGGGTGCACGCCCTTGCGCGCCTTCAGCCAGCCGCCCACGTCCACCTTCGCCTGCACCAGGTCCTGCTGCACGCCGCACACGGTCACTTCCAGGTTGCCGTCGTCCAGCACCCACTTCTGGCCGGTGCGCGCACCCTGGAACAGTTCCGGGTGCGGCAGGGGCGCGGCCCAGGCCAGGCCGGCGGGCGCGGCGCCGCCGTCGGGGAAGAAGCCGCCCACGCTGCCCGCGGACAGTTCCACCGGGGCCGCCAGCGCGCCCACGCGCCACTTGGGCCCCTGCAGGTCCAGCAGCACCGGGATGCGCCGCCCCGATTCCAGGCTGAGTTCCCGGATCCAATCAAGAGCTTCACGTCGCGAATCCAGGTCGCCGTGGCTGGCGTTGAGGCGGACGGCGTCGGCGGTGCGCAGAGCGCTGGAGAGTTTTTCGCGGTCCGCGAGGGCTGGCCCCATGGTGATGAGTATCTTGGTTTTGCGCATGTTCTCTGGTCCCCTCTCCACAGGTATTCCACAGGTTTTTCCGCAGCATGGGAATCATTATCGCCGTAAAATCGCCTTCGCACGGATCCCGGGCGGTGATAAGGTTCTGGGCTATCCCCGGAGTCGAAGCAATGCGCAAGCTGATGGAGGAACTCATCGCGGAATTGGTGCGGAACGAGATCCCCCTGGACCTGGCCAAGCGAGAGCTGGAGCGGATCTACCTGGAGCAGGTGCTGGCCGCCAACAACGGCAACCAGAGCGCCGCCGCCCGCAAGCTGGGCATCCACCGGAATACCCTTTCCAAGAAGCTGGAACCGCTCTTGGACGGCATGCGCTATCCTGGGATCAACTGCTGACGGGCGACGTCTTCCCTGCAAGGACGCGGCCGTCCTGGAATGGGGGATCTCCTATGACAAAAGTCGGCATCAATGGATTTGGACGCATCGGCCGGATGGTCTTCCGGGCCGCCTTGAAGCACTTCCCCGACCTGGAGGTGGTGGGCATCAACGACCTTCTGGAGCCGGACTACCTGGCCTACATGCTTCAGTACGACTCGGTCCACGGGCGCTTCAAGGGTGACCTGGCGGTGGACGGCAGCACCCTCATCGTCAACGGCCGGAAGATCCGCCTGACCGCCGAGAAGGACCCGGCCAACCTCAAGTGGGGCCGAGTGGGAGCCGACGTCGTGGTGGAGTCCACCGGACTGTTCCTGGATGCGGCCAAGGCGGGCGGACACCTGGCGGCCGGCGCCAGGAAGGTCATCCTCAGCGCGCCCTCCAAGGACGACATTCCCATGTTCGTCTACGGCGTCAACCACGAGACCTACCAGGGCCAGCCGATCATCTCCAACGCCAGCTGCACCACCAACTGCCTGGCGCCCCTGGCCAAGGTGCTGCACGACGCCTTCGGCATCAAGCGCGGGCTCATGACCACCGTGCACGCCGCCACCGCCACCCAGAAGACCGTGGACGGCCCCTCCAACAAGGACTGGCGCGGCGGCCGGGGCATCCTGGAGAACATCATCCCCAGCTCCACCGGCGCCGCCAAGGCGGTGGGCAAGGTCATCCCGGCCCTGAACAAGAAGCTCACCGGCATGGCCTTCCGGGTGCCCACCTCGGACGTTTCGGTGGTGGACCTGACCTGCGAACTGGAACGGGGAGCCACCTTCGAGCAGGTGGTGGCGGCCATGGAGGCGGCGGCGGCCGGGCCCCTGAAGGGCATCCTGGCGGTCACCAAGGACAAGGTGGTGTCCACCGACTTCCGGGGCGAAAGCTGCACCTCCGTCTTCGACGTGGACGCCAGCATCATGCTGGATCCCACCTTCCTGAAGGCCGTCGCCTGGTACGACAACGAATGGGGCTACTCCTGCAAGGTGATGGAGATGGTCCGGGTCGTGGGCAAATAGGGCGGAAGCGGAACACGGCACCGGCGCGGCCACGCCGGCGCCGTTTCCAGGCGGGGAGGACATGCATGCGGGTCGGCATCAACGGGCTCGGGCGCATCGGGCGCCAGGCCCTCAGGCAGTTGCAGGGCGCTGAGGGGCTGGAGCTGGTGGCCGTCAACGACCTGGCGGAGCCCGCGTGCGCGGCCCACCTGGTGAAGTACGACAGCGTCCACGGCCGGGCGCCGTTCCCGGTGGGCCATGGGGAGGGCTGCCTGGTCCTGGACGGCCGCCGCGTGCCCCTGCACCGGGAAGAGGACCCGGCCCGGGTGCCGTTCGGGGCCCACGGGGCGCAGGTGGTGCTGGAATGCACCGGGCGCTTCACCCGGCGGGAGCTGGCGGCCCGGCACCTGCGGGACGGAGTGGCCCAGGTGGTGGTCACCGCCCCGTGCGATGACGCGGACCTGACGGTGGTGATGGGGGTGAACGACCGGCTCCTGGATCCCGGGCGGCACCACGTCCTCAGCGCCGCCTGCGCCGCCGGCCAGGCTCTGGCGGTGATGGTGCGGGTGCTGGACCAGGCGTTCGGCGTGGAGGCCGGGCTGGCCACCGCGGTGGAGAGCTACGGCAACGACCAGCGCATCCTGGACCTGCCCCATCCGGATCCGCGCATGGCCAGGGCCGCGGCCCTGAGCATGATCCCGGCGCCCAGCACCGCCGCCGCCTGCCTGGAACGGGTGCTGCCGCTCATGGCCGGGCGCTTCGCCTCCCAGGCGGTGCGCGTGCCCACCCCGGACGTGAGCCTGCTGGACTTGAGCGCCACCCTGGCCCGGGACGCGGACCGGGACGGGCTGCGCGAAGCGTTCTGCAGGGCCGCCGACGGCGGCTTCCGTGGCCTCCTGGAAGTGCTGGAGGAACCCCTGGTGAGCGTGGACCTGCGGGGCAGCAAGGCCACCTGCCTCCTGGACGCGCCCCTGACCCGCATCATGGCCCCGCGCTTCGTGAAGGTGTTCGGCTGGTACGACAACGAAGCGGGCTATGCCGCCCGGCTCCTGGACCTGTGCCGCAGGCTGGACGGGGGGTGCGCTTGATCGCCATCAACGGAGTGGGGAGGATCGGCCGGCTGGTGGTGCGGCGCCTGGCCTTGACCCATCCCCACCGGCTGTGCGCCCTCAACGATCCCGCCGACCTGGAAACGGTGGTGCACCTGCTGCGGTTCGATTCGGTGCACGGGGACGACCATCCGCCGGTGCACGGCATCCGCCGCGGCGGCCAGGACTACCTGCGCATGGAAGGGCACGAGTATCCCCTGTTCCACGAGACCGACCCGGACCGGATCCCGTTCCCCGAGTGCGGCGCGCGGCTGGTGGTGGAGAGTTCCGGGCGCTTCACCGCCCGGGCCGCGGCCGCCCGGCACCTGAAGGGGCCGGTGGGCCACGTGGTCATCTCCGCCCCCAGCCCGGACGCGGACTTCACGGTGATCCACCCGTTCAACGGCCGGGACCTGGACCCGGCCCGGCACCGGGTGATCTCCAACGCCAGCTGCACCGCACACGCCACCGCGCCCATGCTGGACGTGCTGGAGCGCGCCTTCGGCCTCCAGGCGGCGGGCATGAGCACCGTGCACGTGGTGACCAACGACCAGCGCATCCTGGACCTGCCCCACAAGGACCTGCGCCGGGCCCGGTCCGCCTTCCTCAGCATCATCCCCACCACCAGCAGCGCCTTCGGGGCCCTGCACAAGGCCCTGCCTTACCTGCCCGCGGGTTTCGACGGCTGGGCCCTGCGGGTGCCCTGCATGAGCGTGAACCTGGTGGACCTCACCGCCGTGCTGGACCGGGACGTCACCCCCCAGGCCATCGCCCGGGCCTTCCTGGACGCGGCCGAGGGCCGCCTGGCGGGCGTCGTCGGCATCGCCCACGACCAGCTGGTGAGCCACGACTTCATCGGCCGCGAGGAGAGCGTGGTGATGGACCTGCGCCTGACCCAGGTGGTGCGGGGGCGGCTGGTGAAGGTGTACGGCTGGCACGACAACGAAGTGGGCTACGCCGCCCGTCTGTGCGACCTCGTGGAGGTGCTGGACGGCGACCCGGACGCCCAGGTGCCGGCCATCTGACCGCCATGCCGGCGCTCCCGACCCTCCTGCTGACGGTCATGGTCATGGTGGCCTTCGCCGGCAACTCCCTCCTGGGCCGGGCCGCCCTGGGCCGCACCGGCATCGACCCGGCCAGCTTCACCGCCATCCGGGTCGGTTCCGCCGCCCTGGCCACCTGGGGCCTGGTGCGGCTGCGCCCCGGGCGTTCCGCCGTGTCCGGCGACTGGGGCTCGGCCGCCGCGCTGATGGTCTATGCCGGCGCCTTCTCCTTCGCCTACGTGCAGCTGCCGGTGGGCGCGGGGGCCCTGCTGCTGTTCCCGGCGGTGCAGGCCACCATGGTGCTGGGCGGCCTGTGGCGGGGCGAACGGCTGGGGCCGGCCCAGGTGGCGGGCCTGCTGCTGGCCCTGGCCGGACTGGTGCTGCTGGTGCGGCCCGGGGCCGCCGCCGCCGGATCCGCCCCGCCGCCCCTCACCCCCGCCCTCCTGATGATCGCCTCCGGCGCCGCCTGGGGGGTCTATTCCCTGCGCGGCCTGGGCTCGGCCGATCCCGCCGGCGCCACGGCGGGCAACTTCCTGCGGGCGTCGGTCCTGGCCCTGGGACTGGGCCTGGCCTGCCATGCCCGGCTGCACCTGGACCCGGCCGGGTGCGGCTACGCGGTGGTCTCCGGCGCCCTGGCCTCCGGGCCGATATACGCCCTCTGGTACCGCACCATGCGCGGGTTGCGGGCGGTCACGGCCGCCGGCGTCCAGTTGAGCGTGCCGGTGCTGTCCGCCCTGGGCGGAGTGGTCCTGCTGGGAGAAGCCTTCTCCTTGCGCATGATGGCGGCCTCGGTGGTGATCCTGGGCGGTATCGCGCTGGTGCTCGCGGACCGGGCCGGAGCCAAGTTGCCGGTCAAGAAAGTGGAAATGGAGCGATAAGATCCTTTCATGACCTGGTGGACCTGGTGCTTCCTGGCCGGCGCAGCGTTCGCCGCCGGCCTGCTCAATGCCGTGGCCGGCGGCGGCAGCTTCCTCACCTTTCCCGCCCTGGTGCTGGCGGGGGTCCCTCCCATTCCCGCCAACGCCACCAGCGCCGTCGCCCTCAGCCCGGGCTACCTGGGCAGCGTGGCCGGCTTCCGGGCCGAACTGCGCACCCTGCCCCGCTCCCGGCTGGCGGGCCAGGCGCTGGCCAGCGGGCTGGGCGGGGTCATCGGCGCCCTGCTGCTCCTGGCCACCCCGACCCGGCTCTTCACCCGCGTGGTGCCGTGGCTGGTGCTCTTCGCCACGGTACTGTTCGCCGCCGGTCCCAGCCGGGCGCGGCCCCGGCAGGCCGCCGGCGGGGGCCGCCCCTGGGCCCGGGACCTGGGCATCCTGCCCATCGCCGTCTACGGGGGCTATTTCAACGGCGGCCTGGGCTACCTGCTGCTGGCCCACTCCACCCTGACCGGGGAAACCGACCTGAACCGCGCCAACGCCCTCAAGAACCTCAATTCCCTGATGCTCTCCTTGACCTCAGTGGCGGCCTTCATCTGCGCCGGGGCCGTGCGCTGGCCCCAGGCCCTGGTGATGATGGCCGCGGCGGCCGCAGGCGGCTTCTTCGGCGCGCGCCTGGCCCGGCGGCTGCCGGCGGCCCTGGTCCGCGGCATCATCGTGGCCACCGGCCTGGTGATGGCGGTGATCCTGTTCCGGAAGTAGCTGCGCCGCCTGCTTGGGGGCAAGACTGAATCGCCTGATAGGTAGAGCGGAGGTAGGATCATGCGCCAGGGTTTGCTTGGCATTCCGGCGAAGGCTTCGGAAGCCACGGTCCGTTCCAAGGGGCAGGTCACCCTTCCAAAGGATGGCCTTCAAGGGAATGGAGGCCGCCAAGGCCCGGAGGGCCCGGTGATGATCGTCGCCGACACCAACGTCTGGGCCCGCGCCTGCCTCAACGACGATCCGGCCCAGGCGCAAAAAGTGCGCAAGGTCCTGGCGGACGCCCGGCTCGGTTGCGCCAACGGCGTGCGCGAAGTGGTCACCTTCGATGCCCATTTCGGGAGAGCAGCCAAGGTCAGACGGCTGGTCTGAAAGCTGGGCAGGCTCGTGATCGTGCTGGAGCCTCCGTTGTTCCAGCCGGACGATCAGGCCGCGCGGACGTCCGGCTTGCGCCGGTCCGGACCCCGGCGGGCTTGGAGCCGGGCCAGCAGGGCTGCCGCCGGATGGTCTTCGGGAAGTTGCAGCGGTTCCCAGCCCAGGTTGCGGTAGCGGAGCGGAGTGGCGTCGGTGGCTTCCCCATCCAGGGCGAGGTGTGCCAGGAGGCTCTCCAGGAGCCACACGAGGCCCTGGTCGTCCCCGGAGCCGGTGACCAGGAGGGTGTCCCGTCCCGGCAGGCCGGCGACCGGATCACCCGTCAATTTCAGCCCTTGGAGGATGCCCGGCAGCAGGATCCGGCTCCCGTCCAGCCCATCCTGCCAGGCCGAACGGTAGCAACCGGGCAGCACCTCCCGGAATTTCCGTTCCCCCCGGGCCAGGAGGTTGGTGCGGGCGCGCTGGAGCAGGACGTCGAAGTCCGCGTTCCACGCTTGGATCTGCGCCGCGTCCAGGTCCAGGTCCTGGTTGGGCAGGTCCGCGACCAGGCTCACCGCCAGGTTGCCGTACAGGGGACGGTGCACCGGGACGGCCTTGCCGGTGTTCCGGGCGTAGGCGTCATAGGCGTCAAGGGTTCGTACCTTGGGCAGGAGATACGGGAGCGCTTCCGCCAGCGACGGCACCCGGGCTGCGGGATGGCCCAGCTGCTGCAGGAACCGTCCCAACCGCACCCACCGCCCGCCGCCCAGGGGCTGGACCTGGGCCCGGTTCCCCGCCTGGATCCGCATGAGCAGATCTTCAAGGGAACCGGATGGCGCTACCTGGGTCCAGGTGCGGGGGAACATGGGAGGAACTCCGGAAGGGCAGAGGGCGCCCCTTCCGAACTTAAATTAATGCACTTTTGTATATAATACTTATAAAATTACAAACAAAAACAATTAAATATACTGCAAAAGAATTTATAAAAAATGTTAAAAATGGCGTAAAAATTATATAAAAATAAATTAATATTAAATTTTATTAAGCCGGATTGGGGCGCCCGGACAACACAAAAGCAAGGCAACTTGTAGGCGTTCGGCCCCCCTGCCGGGGGCCCGTACGCGCCTGGATCTGCACCGAGTAAGGTCATGCAGCGCCGGGGTTCGGTAGGGTTAGGAGCACCTGCCGGCATCTTTTGCCGTCACCACCCTCTGGCGATCCGGCCAGGTTGCCCCTTGGCCCTTTGCATGCAGGGGTCGTACCGGGAGGTCCTTCGGGCTCTGCTGGAAGGGGTCCAATGGCTAAGGGGCGAGGCCGTGGAACCGAAGGTGGCGGTGCGGTCCAGCATCTCCCAAGCTCGAATCCGGCTGGGATGGGAGCCTCTGCGTCAGCTCCACGACGAGGTCGTCCAACCCGTCGCCACGGAGGCCACCAAGGGTGCCTGGTATCGGCATTGGCGCTTGGTCAGCCTCGATGGCAGCACGTTGGACATTCCCGACGAGGCGGAAAATCGAAACACCTTCGGCAAACCCCAACGAAGCAAGACGCCCGACCTTGTTCGGCAGGAATTCTATGGCCTGATGATGGCCCATTTCGCCATCCGCGGCCTCATGCATGAGGCCGCCCTCAAGGGGGAGGTGGATCCCGATCGTCTCTCGTTCCTACATGCGGTTCGGGTCGTCCGTCGAAAAATGACGCGGTTCGCGTCTCTCCCCCCCTCAGGCCCTATCCGCCTTCCACGAGAGCGTCCTACGGGAAATCCTGGATGAACGCGTTGTTTCAAGCCGAGCGCGCCAATCGCCTCGAGGCATAAAACGCAAGATGAGCAACTGGCCCTTGCGGAAGCGGCGGACAAAGACCGGGATTCGGCAGAAGTTCGAGATCGCCATCATGACCACGCCACGGGCCCAGGGGGCCACAAAGCGAAAGCGGACAGCTTAATACAACTTCCAGGAGACTTGGTTAATCAGAACCAGGAATGTTCCTCTCCGCGTGCCTCTGTGAGCCCTCCGCGCCTCCGCGTCCGATTGGCTGATGGAGTGTGTCGACGCGACTGTCCACTGACGCAAGGCGCCGGCCCACCTGAAGAGCCACTTGGACGCGGAGGCGCGGAGGACTCGCAGAGAAACACAGAGAAAAAGCATTCTCAGCAAATTGCCGGACGTCGCGTTAAGGTTGTACCGACAGTATTTCTTCTAGACCCGCTCGAACACCGTGGCGATCCCCTGCCCCAGGCCGATGCACATGGTGGCCACTCCGGTCTGGCAGCCCCCGGCGCGCATCAGGTGCAGCAAGGTGGTGGTGATGCGCGCGCCTGAACAGCCCAGGGGATGGCCCAGGGCGATGGCGCCCCCGTTCAGGTTCACCTTGGCGTCCAGCTGGTCCAGCAGGCGCAGGTCCTTGAGCACCGGAATGGCCTGGGCGGCGAAGGCCTCGTTCAGCTCCCACATCTGGATGTCCTGGATCTGCAGGCGCGCCCGGGCCAGGGCCTTGTGCACGGCAGGCACCGGGCCATAGCCCATGAGGGCGGGGTCCACCCCGGCGGTGGCCATGGCCTTGATCCGGGCCATGGGCTGGAGCCCCAGGGCCCGGGCCCGGTCCAGGGACATGACCAGCAGGGCCGAGGCCCCGTCGGAGATGGCCGAGGAATTGCCCGGGGTGACAGTGCCGTGCTTGGGGTCGAAGGCGGGCCTGAGGGCCGCCAGGGCCTCCAGGGTGGCGTCGGCGCGCACCACCTCGTCATGGTCCAGCAGGGCCGGGAAGCCCCGCTCGTCATGGCCCTCCACCGGCACCAGCTCGTCCTTGAAGCGCCCCTGGGCGCCGGCATCGGCGGCCCGGCGGTGGGAGCGCAGGGCGAACTGGTCCTGGGCCTCCCGGGTGATCCCGTGCAGGCGGGCCAGGGCCTCGGCGGTTAGGCCCATCATGCCCGAGGCCTTGGCCACGTGCTTGCTCAGGGCCGGATTGGGATCCACCCCGTGGGTCATGGGCAGGTGGCCCATGTGCTCGACCCCGCCCACCACGAACACGTCGCCGTTGCCGGTCATGATGGCCATGGCCGCGGCGTGCAGGGCGCTCATGGAGGAGCCGCACAGGCGGTTGACGGTCTGGGCGCTGGCGGTGTGGGGGATGGCGGTGAGCAGCGAGGCGAACCGGGCGATGTTGAACCCCTGCTCCAGGGTCTGCTGCACGCAGCCCCAGATCACGTCCTCCACCTCCCCCGGATCCACCTGGGGATGGCGCCGGAGCAGGGCATTGATCATGGCCGCCGAGAGGGTTTCGGCGCGCACGTGGCGGAACATGCCCCCCTTGGACCGGCCCATGGGCGAGCGGACGGCATCGATGATGACGGCTTCGTGCATGAGTCACGTCTCCTCGTAGAAGGTGGATCCGGTCCCGGCCAGGCGCAGCATCTGGGCGGTGGGCTCGAAGAGCCGGCCCAGGGCCCGGTGCTGTTCCGCGACCCGGCAGAGGTGCTCCAGGCCCATCGTGTCCGCGTGGCGCAGGGCGCCGCCCCGGAAGGGCGGGAAGCCCAGGCCGTAGACCAGGCCCATGTCCACCTCCAGCGGCCCGGCGACGATGCGGTCCTCCAGGCACCGGGAGCTTTCGATGATCATGGGCAGCATCATCCGGTCGACGATGTCCTGGTCGCCCAAGTCCGTCGGGGCCGACCCGCGGGCCAGGGGCTGGAGCAGCTCCCGGGCCGCCGGGTCCGGCTCCTTGCGGGAGCCTCCCTTCGGGTCCTCCAGGTGGAGGTAGAAGCCCTTGCCGTTCTTCTGGCCGAACCGCCCGGCGTCGAACATGGCGTCGATGGCGGTGGGGCCCTGGTGGGCCATGCGGTCCGGGTAGGCCTCCGCCATCACCCGGGCGGCGTGCCGGGCGGTGTCGATGCCCACCACGTCCAGCAGCCAGGCCGGCCCCATGGGCCAGCCGAACCGCTCCATCACCTGGTCGATGCGCCGGTAGTCCACTCCGTCCTCCACCAGGCCCGTGAAGCCGGCGAAATAGGGGAACAGGACCCGGTTCACCAGGAAGCCCGGGCAGTCCTTCACCACGATGGGGGTCTTGCCCAGGGCCAGGGCGTAGCCCACGGTCGTGGCCACGGCCCGGTCGCTGGAATCCCTGCCCCGGATCACCTCCACCAGGGGCATCTTCGGCACCGGGTTGAAGAAATGCATGCCGCAGAAGTTGCCGGGGCGCTTCAGGGCCTCGCCCAGGCGGGTGATGGAGATGGTGGAGGTGTTGCTGGCCAGGACCGCGTCCTCCCGCACATGGTCCTCCACTTCGGCCAGGACCGCGCGCTTGGCCCGCTCGTTCTCCACCACCGCCTCCACCACCAGGTCCACGCCCCGGAATTCGCCGTAGCTCAGGGCCGGGCAGATGCGGTTGAGGACGGCGGCCATCCCCGCCGGGTCCAGGCGGCCGCGCTCCACCCGCGTCACCAGCAGCCGGTCCGCCTCGCCCAGGCCCTGCTCCAGGGCCCTGGGGGCAATGTCCTTCATGACGATGGGAATGCCCTTGAGGGCTGACTGGAAGGCGATGCCTCCGCCCATGATCCCGGCCCCCAGCACCGCCGCGCTGCGCACCGGATCCCCGGCCTTGGCCGCCTTCCGGGCGGTGCGGGAGACCTGGTGGTCGCCCAGGAAGATGGCCACCAGGTTGAAGGCGGCGGGCGTGTGGGCCAGGCGCGCGAAGGCGCCCGCTTCGATGGCCAGGGCCTGGTCCCGCCCCAGGCCGGCGCCCTGCTGCATGACCTCGATGGCCGCCACCGGGGCCGGGTAATGGGGTCCGGCCTTGGCGCCCACGAACGCCTTCGCCGTTTCGAACACCATCATCGCCTCGGCGGCGTTGAGCTTCAGGGGCGACACCTTCTCCAGGCGCCGGGCCCGCCAGTCCCGGTGCCCGGCCATGGCCTGGCCCAGCAGGTCCAGGGCCGCCTCCCGCACCAGCTCCGGCGCCACCACCGCATCCACGACGCCCAGCCTGAAGGCGGCGTCGGCGGGATGCTGCTCGCCCCCGGCGATCCATTCGATGGCGTTGTCCGCCCCGGCCAGGCGCGCCAGGCGCACGGTGCCGCCCCAGCCCGGGAACAGCCCCAGCTTGGTCTCGGGCACGCCGATGCGCGTGTCCCGGGCCATGACCCGGTAGCTGGCGGCGAGCGCCAGCTCCAGCCCGCCGCCGAAGGCGTAGCCGTTGATGGCGGCCACGGTGGGGAACGGGAAGTCCTCGATGGCGTTGAACACCCGGTCCACCCCCAGCAGCCAGTCCCGGAGCTGCTCCTGGGAATCCCTGAAGTAGGCCGGGAACTCCGTGACGTCAGCGCCCACCACGAAGGAGTCCTTGCCGCTGGCGAGCAGGAGCCCCCGCACCCCGGACTCCGCCTGGAGGCGCTCCACCGCCTCCTGGAGTTCCGCGAGGGCGGCCCGGTTGAGCTTGTTGACCGAATCCTCCCGCAGGTCGATCCGCAACTCGGCGACGCCGCCTTCCAGCAGGGAACATTGGATGCACTTGCCTTCGAATCGCATGGCCCGGGCGCTCCTCATGGTGGTCGTGTCAAGGATTCCGCCGTCTGCCGGCGGGGGCGAAACCGTGGCCACGACCTTAGCACAGGTGGAAAAAAGAGTGGCAGGCAATCTTTGGGCTAGGGAACCTTCATGGCCCGGACCGCACCCCAGGGGCTGGAACATGCGCAGTGATGAAGGGGGAGTCCTTGAACATTCGCAACTGGATCCTTGGCTGCGCGGGCGTGGCTTCATTGGGCGCCGTGTGGGTCGCCGCCGCAGGGCGGAAGCCGGCCGGAAGCACGCCGGGGGAGATGCCGTTCCGGCTCGGGCGGGTACGGGCCCAGGACCTGCAGGTGAGCGTGCGGGAAGCGGGGGTGGTGGATCCGGCCACCAAGGTGGACGTGAAGGCCGCCGTGTCGGGCCGGGTGCGGTTCGTGGCCCCGGCGGCGGAGGTGGTGGAGAAGGTCCGGGTGTTCAAGGTGGAGGTCGCCCTGGACCACCTGGAAGACAGCCTGCGCACCGGCATGAGCGCCAACGTGGAGATCCTCGGCGACCGGCGGGAGGACGCCGTCAGCGTGCCCCTGGAGGCGCTGCACCGCCGCGACGGCCAGGCGGTGGCCCCCGCCAGCGTGGCGCTGGCCTGGCTGGCGGCTCTGGGCATGGCCGTGGCCTTCGGGCTGTACCCGGCCCTGCGGGCCATGGGCCAGAGCCCGGCCACAGCCAGGCGGTAAAAAACCGGTGAAAGCCTTTGCCGGACGCCGGGGCCTGCCGCTATAGTCGGGAGCCGTCACCCCGCCCTGGAAGTAGAACCATGGACTATCTTTACTTCAAGACCCGGATGGCCTCGCAGGCCCCCGGCCCGGACCTGGGGGACGGGGTGCGGGTGGAGATCTGGCGCCCGACCTTGGCCCGGCCGATGCGCCGGGACCTGCCCCTGGTCCCCTTCGGCATCTGGTCCCTGTTCCATTTCCTGGGCGTGTTCGCCAGCCGGGACTACTTCCTGGTGCTGGTGCTGGCGGGCCCCAGGCTGGTCCACCGCACCTGCATCTTCCCCGCCCACTTCCGGTTTCCCTTCATGGCCATCCGGGACCTCCAGGCCGGCGGCCTCTGGACCGATCCCGGCTGGCGCGGGCGCGGCCTGGGCCTGGCCGCCCTGGCGGCAGCGTTCCGGCGCCCCGAGTGCCAGGGGCGGACCCTGTGGTACATGGTCCGGGAGGACAACCGGCCTTCCATCCGCCTGGCGGAGAAGGCCGGCTTCCTCCCCTGGGGCCGGGGGGGCCGGGTGGACCCGTGGGGCATCGGCGCCCTGGGGCGCTATGAAGTGGCGGAAGTCCTCCCTTCCGATCCCCCGGGACGCGGGTCGGTGTGGGAACCGGATCCCAGCCAAGAGGGTGTCCAGGAACTCAGGCGCACCGCGGGTGGAGGTTGCTGCGGCCGGCTAGCCAAGAATAATAATTAAATTATGTTTGGTTCGAGACCTGGGGTCCCAAGGAGGGGGTTTCATGTCGTTTTCAAGCAAATACCTTCCACCGCTGGTCCTGCTGGCCCCCACCCGCAGCTTCATGGCCAAGAAGGACCAGGAAGTCGAATCCAAGTTCGCCACCTACACGGACCTCAGGAAGCGGCTCAGCGTCGACGACCCGAAATGCCAGGCCCTCAAGGCGGAGATCGCATCTGCCCGCGACCAGCGCGACGAGCTCAAGGCGGCCTGCGAGAAATCCGCCGCTTCGATCCTGGCCGCCTTCCAGGCCCAGGGGCTGACCCTGACGCGGGCGCAGCTGGACAAGACTCCCTGACGGCCTGGGTCAGTCGATGCGCCGCACCGGCAGGTCCCACCGGTCCAGCCCGGTGAGCCGCTCCAGCACCGCCGCCACCACCGCCGGCCCCGGCTCCCCCCAGGTGCGCACCCGGGCGCGGCCAGGCCCGGCCAGGTGCACCACGTGCACCGAGGCGCCGCCCGGAAAGTCCGGATGGCGCGCCAGGGGGCGGGCCAGGCTGTCCAGGTCCAGCTGTTCCAACCAGCTTTCCGCCAGGGGGGCGGTGCGGGCCCCGGGCACCAGGGCGCCCACCTCCCGGGGCTGCACCAGCACCAGGTGGTCGCGCCCGTCCTCCCGGCCCCGCCAGGCCAGGAACGGCGGCAAGCCCCCGAAACCCACGCCGCCCTTCCGGAACTCCGGCCAGGCCCGCAGGGTGGGGACCCCGGCGGCGTCGGCGGCCGCCATGGCCAGCCGGGCCAGGTCCGGATGGTCCGGGGGCAGCCAGGGAGCGATTGCAGGTGACGCCATGGGTCTATTATAGATAGGCTTTTCCCATGGCATCTTCGCCCTGTCCCCTGGTGGCGACCGGTCAGCAGATCGGGGCCGGATGGACCCCGGCCCTGTCCGTGGTGAAGGCCCTGGCGGCGGTGGCGGAAGCCCGGCGCCTGGGCGGGCGGGCCGTCTACTGGCTGGCGGACGAGGACCACGACCGCCTGGAGGTGGCCAGCACCGTGGGGCTGCAGGGCGACCGCCTGGTGCGCCACCGGTTCCGGTTCCAGGCCCTGGAGGCCACCGCCGCCGGCTGGCTGCCCTGGACCGGGCCGCAGCAGGCGGAGGCGGAAGCCCTGTGGGGGCCCCTGCCGACACCCCGGGACCCCACCCTGCGCGGCCACATCCTGGCCCTGGGGGAGCCCCTCTGGCACCGGGGGCTCACGCCCTTCTCCCCCACCGAGCCCGGGCGGCGCCAGGCCATCCAGGGCGACCTGGAGCGCTGGCGCGGCCTGGGGCTGGAAAGCCTGCTCATCCGCCAGGCGGAGCGGCTGGAGCGGGAGGGGGCGCCCCTGCCCCTGGATCCCCGGGTCCAGGCCGCCTGGTTCGCCCTGGATCCGGAACGGGGACTGCGCCGCCGCCTGGAGCCCGGCGCCCCCTGCCCCAGCGGGCACTGGCTCAGCCCCGGCGCGGCGCTGCGCCCGCTCATGCAGTCCCTGCTCCTGCCCGGCCTGGCCGCGGCGGTGCTGGGCCCGGCGGAGCAGGCCTACTGGCGCCTGGCCGAACCCCTCTGGGAGCGCCTCGGGCTGGAGCCGCCCCGGATCATTCCCCGGCCGTCGGTGTTCGTCCTGCCCAAAGGCCCGGCCCTGGCGCCGGAGCAGCTGGAACCCCTGCGCCGGGGCGCGTGGGAGGCCTTCCTGGCGGACGCCCCGCCGCTGCCCAGCGCGGCCCTGGCCGCGGCGGGCCTGCGCCCGGACCCCCGGTGGAGCCCGGGGCTGGCCCAGGCCTACCAGCGGGAGCTGGAGCGCACCGGACTGCGCCTGGGCAGGCTGGACCGGCGCCTGCGCCGGGACCTGGCGGCCCGTTCCCTGGGCCGGGACCCGGAACGTCTGCGCCAGGCCCTGTTCCCCCTGGGCCGGCCCCAGGAACGCGTCCTGCCCGGGCTGTACTGGCTCCGGGACGAACCCCTCCTGGACCGCATGGAAGCCGCCCTGATCCCCGGCGTCCGGCTGGTCCTCCTGGAGACCCCATGAACGAGAACCTGGACCTGCTGGTGGTGGGCGCCCATCCGGACGACGCCGAGGTGCACGTGGGCGGCATCCTGGCCCTGGCGGCCCGGAACGGCCTGGAGGCGGCCATCCTGGACCTCACGTCCGGGGACCTGGGCACCCGCGGCACCCCCCAGTCCCGCCAGGCCGAGGCCATGGCCGCGGCGGCCATCCTGGGGGTGCGCCGGATCATCCTGGACCTTCCGGACGCCCGCTTCGACACGGGCGAGGCCAACCGCATCAAGGTGATGATCCAGGTCCGGGCCCTGCGGCCCCGGGTGCTGGTGCTGCCGGCGCCCGAGGACCGCCACCCGGACCACCGGCGGGCCTTCCGCCTGGTCCGGGAGGCGGCCTACTATTCGGGGCTGCGCAACTATCCGTGCCCGGGCGGGCCCTGGCGCCCCCAGGCGGTGGCCTGGACGGGCGGCGAGAACCCCGGGACCCCGGACCTGGTGGTGGACGTGACGCCCGTCTGGGACCAGCGCATGGCCGCGTTCGACGCCTTCGGCTCCCAGTTCGCCGCCGATCCCGCCCTGCCCCCCACCCGCATCTCCGATCCGGCCTTCCGGCGCGGCGTGGAGGGCCGGGCCATGCACTGGGGCTCCCTGGTCCTGGCGCCCTGGGCCGAGGCCCTGTGGACCGAGAAGCCCGTCGCCCCGGCCCTGCTGGAGCTCCTGGGCAAGCTGCGATGAACCGGTTCGAGGCCACCTGGCTGGAGGCCGTGCGCACCGGCGGCGACGGCGTCCGGGACGCCAAGGTGGTGGTGGCCTGCTCCGGCGGCGGCGATTCGGTGGCCCTGCTGGCGTTCCTGTGGGCGGCGCGGCGCAGCCTCGGCCTGGAGCTGGTGGTGGCCCACGCCCACCACGGCCTGCGCCCGGAAGCGGGCCGGGAGGCGGAACTGGTGCGCGGGTTCTGCCGGGCCGCGGACCTGGACCTGGTGGAGGCGAGCCTGGACGTGCGGGCCCACGCCCAGGAGGCCAGCCTGGGCCTGGAGACGGCCGCCCGGGACCTGCGCTGGACCTGGCTGCGCAGCCTGGCCGCGGCGGAAGGCGCCGAGGCGGTGGCCACCGGGCACACCCTGGACGACCACACGGAGACCGTCCTGCTGCGCCTGGCGCGGGGCGGCGGCGCCGGCTGCCTCACGCCCCTGCCCCGGCGCCAGGGCCTGCGCTGGTCGCCCCTGGTCCAGGCGCGGCGGGAGGAGTTGCGGTCCTACCTGCGCATGAAACGCATCCCCTGGCTGGAGGACGCCTCCAACCAGGACCCGTTCACCCCCCGCAACCGCTGGCGCATGCTGCTGGAGCCCATGCGGACGGAAGCCCCGGCCCTGGACCAGCACCTCTGGGAGACCCACCGCCAGGTGGCGGAACTGGCCGCCTTCCGGGACCGGCAGGTGGAAGCCTGGCGAGGCGCCCGCTGGGACCTGGCCCGGGAGCCCGGTCCGGGCCTGCTGCTGGCCGGCCCCTGGGAGGAGCCGGAACTGCGCTGGGCCCTGGAAGCGGCCTGCCGGGCCCAGGGCTGGCCCCGGGAGCCGGGCCTGCTGCGGGACCTGGCCGCCTGGATGATGCCCCATTTGCATCGAGCCTCTAAAAAAACCAAGGAGTGGGGAGGCTGGGTGCTGGCTCCGGCGGCTCCGGCCCAGGGTAGACTATGGCCGTGGATCCTGGCCCCTAAATCCGACTGTTCGAGTAAAGAATGCGCGCAAAGTTAGAAGCCCCTTGGCCCGGTCAGGTTAAACTGGTCAGGAAGGGTATATCGCCCCGGGAGGCACCTTGAATTCAATGATGAAGAGCGCCCTGGTCTGGATCGGGATCATCGTGCTGGTCCTGCTGGCGCTCAAGCAAATACCCGCCAACTCCAAAGTCAATGAAATCCCTTTTTCCACATTCTACACCGAGGGCGTCGAAGGCAAATACCGCAGCGTGACCCTCACTGGACAGGACGTGGAGGGAGTCTACAAGGCGCCGGTCAAGGGTCCCAAAGGGGAGGTTTTTGACCGCTTCAAGACCATCGCGCCCCCCATGCAGGATCTGGGCAAGTCCATCCTGAGCTGGAAGCAGGAAGGCCAGCTGGACGAGTTCCGGGCGGCCAAGCCCAGCGAGAACAACTTCATGTACATGCTGGTGTTCTGGGGCCCCCTGCTGGTGTTCGTGGTGCTCTGGTTCGTGTTCATGCGCCAGGCCCAGATGGGCGGCAACAAGGCCCTGAGCTTCGGCAAGGCCCGGGCCCGGGGCCTGAACACCTCGGCCCGGCGGATCACCTTCGCCGACGTGGCCGGTTGCGACGAGGCCAAGGAAGAACTGCAGGAAATAGTGGAGTTCCTCAAGGATCCCGCCAAGTTCGTCAAGCTGGGCGGCAAGATCCCCAAGGGCGTGCTGCTCATGGGCCCCCCGGGCACCGGCAAGACCCTGCTGGCCCGGGCCATCTCCGGCGAGGCCAAGGTGCAGTTCTTCTCCATCTCCGGCTCGGACTTCGTGGAGATGTTCGTGGGCGTGGGCGCCAGCCGGGTGCGCGACCTGTTCGAGCAGGGCAAGAAGAACGCCCCCTGCATCATCTTCATCGACGAGATCGATGCGGTGGGCCGGCACCGGGGCGCCGGGCTGGGCGGCGGCCACGACGAACGGGAGCAGACCCTCAACCAGCTGCTGGTGGAGATGGACGGCTTCGAGGGCAACGAAGGGGTGATCCTCATCGCCGCCACCAACCGTCCGGACGTGCTGGATCCCGCTTTGCTGCGCCCGGGCCGGTTCGACCGCCGGGTGGTGGTGGACCGTCCCGACCTGAAGGGCCGCTACGAGATCCTCAAAGTGCACACCGCCGACAAGATCCCCCTCTCCCCGGACGTGGACCTGGAGGTCATCGCCAGGGGCACCCCGGGCTTCGCCGGGGCCGACCTGGCCAACCTGTGCAACGAGGCCGCCCTGTACGCCGCCCGCACCAACAAGAAGTGGGTCGAGATGATCGACTTCGAGCAGGCCAAGGACAAGGTCTACATGGGCTCCGAGCGCAAGAGCATGGTCATGACCGACGAGGACAAGCGCGACACCGCCTACCACGAGGCCGGCCACGCGGTGGTGGCCGCCACCATCCCCGGGGCCGACCCGGTGCACAAAGTCACCATCATCCCCCGGGGCCGGGCCCTGGGCGTCACCTGGCAGCTGCCCGAGCGGGACCGGTACTCCGCCACCCGCGACCACATGGAGGGCGAGATCGCCATCCTCATGGGCGGCCGGGTGGCCGAGGAAACCTTCTTCGGCCGCCTGTCCACCGGCGCCGCCAACGATATCGAACGGGCCACCCAGATCGCCCGGCGCATGGTCTGCGACTACGGCATGAGCGAGAAGCTGGGCCCCCTGAGCTTCGGCCAGGGCGAGCACGAGATCTTCCTGGGCAAGGACTTCAGCCAGCGCCGGGACTTCTCCGAAGACACCGCCCGCACCATCGACGAGGAGGTCCACGCCATCGTCATGCGCAACTTCCAGCGGGCCAAGGCCATCATCCAGGAGAAGCGGGAGATCCTCGCCGGCCTGGCGGAAGCCCTGCTGGTGCGGGAGACCCTGGAAGCGGGCGACGTGCTTCTGCTCATGAAGGGGGAGATCCTGCCGCCCAAGCCCACCACCGGAGAGCCGGCCAAGCCCCGGGACACCCCGCCGGACCCGGGGTTCAAGCCCGCTCTCAGTCCAGCCTAGGAGGCTGACCATCCAGGAGGCAGACCATGGGCAAGGCGTGGCTCACCGGTCTCGGGGCATTGTCCCTGGAGGAACCCCTGTTCCTGGGCATCCTCAACATCACGCCCGACTCCTTCAGCGACGGGGGCCGCTTCCTGGAGCCCCAGGCCGCCCTGGCCCAGGCCGGGAACCTGGTGGCCAAGGGCGCCCGGGCCCTGGACCTGGGGGCGGAAAGCACCCGTCCCGGCGCCGCGGCCGTGGCTCCGGACCTGGAGTGGGCGCGCCTGAAACCGGTTCTGGGCCTGCTGAAGGCCCACCTGCCGGGGGTTCCGGTGAGCCTGGACACCCGGCACGCCCCGGTGGCGGTCCGGGGCCTGGCCCACGGTACCACCATCCTCAATGACGTCACCGGGTTCCAGGACCCGGCCATGCTGGACGCCGCGGCGACCGGGACCTGCGGCGTCATCGCCATGCGCAGCCTCACGGCGGGCGGAGTCTATGCGATGCCGCGCTACGACCAGGCGGACCCGGGCCAGCCGGAGGCGGCCCTGGCGGAACTGCGCCGGATCCGGGACCGGCTGCTGGGGGCTGGAGTGGCCCCGGAGCGCATCCTGCTGGACCCGGGCTTCGGCTTCGGCACCACCTATGCCGGGGACCTGGCCCTGTGGCGGGCCCTGGACCGCCTGCCCGCGGCCCTGGAATGGCCGGTGGAACGCTTGTGCATCGGCGTCTCGCGCAAGCGCTTCCTGGCCTGGCGGGCCGGGCAGAAGTCCCTGCCCGCCGAGCAGCGGGACGATCTCGCGGCTGCTGCCCATCAGGAAGCCCTGGCCTTGGGTTACCGGGTCTTCCGGACGCACCGGATCTAGAGCCTGCCCAGCTTGCAGGCTGACAGGAGGCCCGGGCGGCGGGATAATGGCAGGCTCTATCCAGTGAGGCCACATGAATCTACGTTATTTCGGCACGGACGGCGTACGGGGCAGAGCCTTGGAACCTCCCCTCACCCTGGAGGAAGTTGGCCGCTGGGGCGAAGCCTGGGCCCGGGTCGCCCAGCAGCGGGGCATCCACGAACTGGTGGTGGGATGGGACCCGCGGCTCAGCTCGGTGCCCCTGACGGAAGCCTTCGTGGCGGGGCTGGACGGCCGTCTGCGCCTGTGCGTCCTGGGGCTGGTGCCCACCCCGGCGGTGGCCCACGCCACCGCCAAGCGCCCGGGCGCCTGGGGACTCATGGTCAGCGCCAGCCACAATCCACCGGAGGACAACGGCATCAAGGGCTTCGACAGCAACGGCGAGAAGCTGGGCGAGGAGGACGAAGCGGCGGTGGAGGCGGAATTCGGGCAGGTTCCGGCCCGGCCCCGGCCCCGGCCGTCCCTGCCGGTCCAGGGGCCGGTTATGGAGGAATACCTCGGGCATCTGGGCGGCCTGGACCTGCCGGACCACCTGTCCCTGGTGGTGGACTGCGCCCACGGCGCCACCGCCCCCTGGGCGCCGCGCCTGATCCGCGGCCGGCGCATCCATTGGCTGGGCGTGCCCGCCGACGGCGCCCGGATCAACGTGGGGGTGGGCTCCACCCACCTGCAGGCGCTCACGGACCAGGTGCGCCAGCTCCGGGCCGCCGCCGGCATCGCCTTCGACGGCGACGGGGACCGGTGCCTGCTGGTGGATCCCGAGGGGGAGCTGGTGGACGGCGACCAGCTGCTCTGGCTGCTGGCCCAGGACCGCCGCCGGCGGGCCCAGCCCCTGCCGGGGGTGGTGGGCACGGTCATGACCAACGGAGGCCTGGAACAGGCCCTGGGGACCCTGCAGGTGCCCTTCGTGCGCACCCCGGTGGGGGACAAGTTCATGCTCCGGGAATTGGCCCGGCGCGGCTGGGACCTGGCCGCGGAGGCCTCCGGGCACCTGGTGCAGAAGGACGTGGGCCCGTCGGGGGACGGCATGGCCACGGCCCTGGCCGTCCTGGGAGCGCTGCTGCGGCGCCCGGCCGCGGACCGGTGGTCCTGGCGGTTCCAGCCCTGGCCCCTGCGCCTGGTGAACCTGCAGGCCCAGGACCGGCGCCCCCTGGCAGCCTGCCCCCGGCTCCAGGAGGCCATGCGCGGCCTGGAGGCCCGGCACGGCGCGGACCTGCGCATGGTGGTGCGCTGGTCCGGCACGGAACCCAAGCTCAGGCTCATGGTGGAAGCCCGGGAGACGAGCCTCATGGACCGGGCCCTGGAAGCCCTGGAATCAGCCGCCCGCGCCGATCTGGCCCTGGGATGAATTGGTGCTAGCCTAGTAGAGCGTCTGCCCAGATCGCCCCAGGAGCCCTCCGTGTCCGTTCGCCTTGGCGTGAACATCGATCATGTGGCCACCCTCCGGCAGGCCCGCGGCGCCCACGAGCCCGAACCGGCGGCCGCGGCTCTCCTGGCCCAGGGCGCCGGGGCCCACGGCATCACCATCCACCTGCGCGCCGACCGCCGGCACATCCAGGAACGGGACGCCCGCCTGCTCAAGGAGGTCCTGGCCATCCCCCTGAACGTGGAATGCGCGGCCACGGCCGATGGCCTGGAAGCGGTGGTGCCGGTGAAGCCCGCCTGGGTGACCCTGGTGCCCGAGGCCCGGGAGGAGCCCACCACCCAGGGCGGCCTGGACGCGGTCTTCCTGCACGCCCACCTGCGCCAGCTGGTCCGGGAACTGCACGCCTCCCAGATCCGGGTGAGCCTGTTCGTGGACCCCCAGCCGGACCAGCTGAAGGTGGCGGCCAAGCTGGAGGCGGACGGAGTGGAATTCAACACGGGCCCGTACGCGGACCTGGGCCCGGGGTCCGATCCCGCGCTGGAGCTGGGCCGGCTGCGGGAGGCGGCGCGCCTGGGCTCCCGCCTGGGCCTCAAGGTCCTGGCCGGGCACGGACTCGACTTCCACAACGTGGGGGCCGTGGCCGCCATTCCGGAGATGGAGGAGGTGAACATCGGCCACAGCATCGTCGGCCGGGCCGTGCTGGTGGGCATGGAGCGGGCGGTGCGGGAGATGCTGGCGGCCCTCCGGGAAAGCCAGCCATGACGGAGATCCGCCGCACCCCGCCGGGAGCCGGATGATGTCGACCCTGCGCGGCAAGCTGCAGAGCATTGCCCTCGTGGACGTGCTGCAGCTGCTGCATGCCAACCGCAAGACCGGCGAGCTCCTCGTCACCAAGGGCAAGCAGAGCGGCGTGCTCTACGTGCAGAACGGCGTGGTGGTGCACGCGGAGACCGCCAAGGCCCAGGGCGAGACCGCCGCCTTCGACATCCTGGAATGGGACCAGGGCGGATTCGAGTTCGTCACCACCCCCATCAAGGCGCCCGTGACCATCAAGCGGTCGGTGCCGGACCTGCTCATGGAGGCCGCCCGCACCACCGACTCCCGCCGGTACCTGTCGGGCATCTTCCCGGACCTAGGCGTCGTGCCCTGGCCCACCGCCAAGGAGCCCAACCTCACCAAGGGCCTGAGGCTGCACGAGGAGGACCGGGGGGTGCTGGCCTACCTGGACGGCTACCGCACCTTCCAGGAGATCATCAACGATTCGGAACTGGGGGACGTGGCGGTGCTGCAGGTGTGCGCGGCGCTCCAGGGCGCCGGGCGGCTCGCCCTCCTCCAGCCCACCATCTACGTCTCGGCCGAAGCCGCCAAGACCGGCCTGTTCCGTCCGGGCGACCAGGTGAAACTTGACAAGATCCACGAAGCCCACTGGCTGGTCATGGGCCCCTACGGCCGCGCGCCCATCCAGCGGGTGCGCCTGGTCTGGGGCCGGAGGTCCGTGGTGGCGCCGGTGCGCTTCGTCAAGGGCATGCCCGAACAGACGATTGGTATTTCAAGAGAACTTATGCAATCGTGGGAACTGCTCGAAGGATTAAATGTGGGCGTCCGCCCCGTGCTCTGACTTTCCAATTCCTAGGGGGAAACCCATGGACATCGAGGAAACCCTTCCCGCCCCGGAACCGGCTCCCCTGGAAGACGTCCAGCCCGAGGGCCTGCTCAAGGAATTCCGGGACCGCAGCGAGACCCTGGACCACCGCCTGGACGACCTGCAGGAGCTGATCCAGCAGATCCGCTCCGAACTCCAGGACAGTTCCCGGCAGAGCCTGGGCCGCCTGGCCAAGGCCGCCGAGGACATGGCCAACGGCCGGGTGTTCCAGAAGATCGACATCCAGGCCAAGGGCGAACTGGGCGCCCTGGTGGCCAGCCTCAACACCACCATGCAGAACCTCCAGCAACTGGACACCTCGGTGAAGGACCAGACCACCCGGGTGCCGGAACTGGCGGCCCAGCTGGACGCCATCACCGCCGACACGGAGACGGCCACCCAGACCGTCATGAACCGCCTGGACACCCTCATGGCCGCCAGCGACGCCGCCAACGCGGCAGTGAAGAAGGCCGTGCGGGCGCTGGGCGATCTCCAGGCCTACCAGGCCGACTGCAACGGCCAGATGGACGTCTTCATGGAACGGGCGGGGGATGGGGCGGATCCCCAGCAGCTGGCCCAGGAGATCCTGGAGTACCTGTTCGCCCAGCAGTTGGCTCCGGCCCCCCCGCCCGCGGACCTGGACGCATGCCTCGCCCCCCTAGGGACCATTGCCGACGAAGCCTTCGAGATCCTCAACACCCTCCAGTTCCAGGACATCACCCGGCAGAAGGTGGAAAAGGTGGTGCTCCTGCTCAAGCAGTTCAAGGACGGGCTCAACCGCCTGCTGGACATCTTCCACATCAGCCAGCCCGGGGCGGCCGCCCCGGCCGGGAACGAGGACCAGGAGATCTTCGGGAAGCGCCCGGCCGCCACCCAGGAGCATATCTTCGAGACCACCCTGGAAGCCGACAAGCAGAAGGAATCGGTGGATGACATCATCGCCCAGTACAAGAACGCCAACCCTTGATGCGGGACCGGTCGCCCGGTTGCTGGTCTTCGGCTGCCTGGGCCTGGTGGCCGCCCCGCTGCGGGCGGATGTGCTGTTCGGCGGCCAGGTCGCCGTGGCCGAGCCTCAGGGGGACTTGAACGGCGGCAAGTGGTTCCACGGCAACACCGGCATCGGCATCGGGCTGCACGCCCTCGTGTCCCCGGACGGCACCAGCGGGTTCCGCCTGCGGGGCGACACCGCCTTCTACCCGCGGGGGCCCATCGTCGTGAGGGCCAGCAATGGTTCCTACCCCCTGTTCAACGAGAGCGCCAAGGTGGCCATCCTGGACCTGGCGCTGGATTACAACTGGTTTTTCCACAACAACCTGGAGGGGCCTTACGGGATCGCCGGGCTGGGCTACTCCCGGGCCCGTTTCTACGGCGTCAGCCTGAGCCCCGAAGACGTCGGCGTCTACACCGGCCCCTTGCCCACGGCCCACCGGTCCTCGGCGATCCTGTACGCCGTGGGCCTGGGCTGGCGGATCGCCGAGCACCTGGGCTGGGAAGCGCGCTTCTCCGAGGCCACCATGAACGACGTGGGCGGCCCCGGCACCTTCACCAGGATCCCCGCCTTCACCGCCGCCGTGACCTTCGAATTCTAGACGGAGGCTATCATAGGGGTGAAACACGGGAGGCGGCATGGCCAGCGATCCACCCCGGGTGGGCATTCTCATGGGCTCCAAGTCCGATTGGGACACCATGAAGGACGCGGCCCGCACCCTCGAGACGCTGGGCGTGCCGTATGAAGCCCACGTGGCCTCCGCCCACCGCACCCCCGACAAGGTGCTGTCCTACTGCCGGGCCGCTGAATCCAGGGGCCTGCGGGTGCTGATCGCCGCGGCGGGGGGCGCCGCCCACCTGGCGGGAGTCTGCGCCAGCCAGACTCTGCTCCCGGTCCTGGGGGTGCCCATGAAGGGCTGGGCCCTGGACGGCATGGACGCCCTCCTGGCCACGGTGCAGATGCCCGCCGGCATCCCGGTGGGCACCCTGGCCATCGGCAAGGCCGGGGCCGTGAACGCCGCCCTTCTGGCCGCGGCCATCCTGGCCCTGGAGGACACCGCCCTGAAGGAGCGCCTGGAAGCCTTCCGCAACGCCCAGACCGAGAAGGCCCTGGGCGACGACCAGCTGGTACTCTAGGCTAGGAAACATGCATCCAGTTGGCTTCTCCCTTCCTAGACCTGCCCAGATCCGCCGCGTCGGCCACGTGCTCTACGCCGCCGGGCTGCGCATGCAGCAGGGCATGGCCGCCCACGTGGCGGCCGGCGACCAGCCCGACCAGATCCTGATCCTGGAGCACAACCCGGTATTCACCCTGGGGCGCAACGCCACCCGCCAGGACATCCATGTGGCGGACAGCTTCCTGAGGGAGCGGGGGGTGGAGGTGCACCCCACCGACCGGGGGGGGCAGGTCACCTACCACGGCCCCGGCCAGATCGTGGTCTATCCCATCTGCAACCTCAAGGGGGGCCGGGAGGACGTGGGGCGCCTGGTGCGGGGGCTGGAGGAGGCCATGATCCGCACCGCGGCGGATTTCGGTGTCGGCGCCCAGCGGCTTCAGGGCTACCCGGGCGTCTGGGTGGACACGGTCCGGGGGTGGGAGAAGCTGGGGGCCCTGGGGCTGCACCTGCACCGGTGGATCACCACCCACGGCATCGCCTTCAACGTGGCCCCGGACCTGGCCCACTTCCGCTGGATCACCCCGTGCGGCATCACCGACAAAGGGGTCTGCTCCCTCCAGTCGCTCCTGGGGGACGGGGCGCCCACCTGGGACCAGGCCGCGGACCGGCTCCAGGCGCACCTGGTCCAGGCGCTGGGCCTCGCCGAAAGGCCGGTGCCGCCCGCCAGCCGCAGCGTCTCCGCCCTCACCTGGCGCCAGGGGCCCAGGGGCCCTGAACTCCTGGTGATGCTGCGCACCCCCCAGCACGGGCAGTGGTGGTCCAGCGTCACCGGCATGGTGGAGCCCGGGGAGACTCCCGAGCAGGCCGCCCACCGGGAACTGCTGGAGGAGACCGGCCTGCGGGGCACCCTCATGTCCCTGGATTTCACCCACACGTTCTGGATGGACCCCAGGATCCTGGGCTTCCCTCCGGGCGAACCGCGGTTCAACACGGAAATCTGCTTCCACGTGGAGGTGGCCGCCGGCGCTCCGGTGCGCCTGGCGCTGGATGAGCACTCGGAATTCCGCTGGTGCGGGTTCGAGGAAGCCCAGGATCTCATGATGTGGGAAGGCTCCAAATCGGCCCTGGCCCGCCTGGGCCGCCTGCTGTGCCAACCCGCGGGGTAAACCTTCGGCCCGGCCGGGCGTTCTTTTGTCGTGGATGAGCGCCGGCCGTTGCCACCGTTGCTGACAAGGAGTGAAGATGGTTCGAGCTTCCATGGTCCCCATGCTTCTGGTGTGCTGTGGTCTGGCCGCCCAGGCGCCGCAGCCCGGGGCCACGCCTCCGGCCGGGGAGGTCAAGCGCCTGAGCCTGAGGGAAGCCCTCCAGACCTCCCTGCAGTACAACCTCCAGGTGGACATCGCCCAGGAGGCCCGGGACGTGACCCGGGCCCAGATCCCCATCAATGAAGGCACCTTCGACTGGAACTTCACCGCCAACCTCCAGGCCCAGCGCATGGACGGAGCCAGTTTCGCTCCCCCCGCCAAGGGCGAGTCGGCCGTGGGGGACATCTACACCATCTACAACCGCACGCTCACCGCCGACCTGGCCCGGGCCTTCGAGTGGGGCGGAAGCCTGGACCTGAACTACAACCCCTCGTACTACAACACGGTGGGCACGGTCCTGGGCACGCCCCCCATGGGTTTCTCCTACCCCGACCCCTACACCGGCACCTTCAACGCCACCTACACCCAGAGCCTGCTGCAGGGCTTCGGCACCAAGGTGACCACCGCCAACCTGGTGATCGCCCGCAAGAACTCCGACGCCGCCAACTACACGTTCCAGCTGGCCATCATCAACCTGGTGGCCCAGACCGAAACGGACTACTGGGCGGTGGTGTTCGCCCAGCGGGACCTGGCCAACAAGCAGATCTCCCTGGAGCTGGCCCAGAAGCAGCTGAACGAGAACATGATCCGCCTGAAGGTGGGCACCATGGCGCCCCTGGACGTCACCTCCGCCGAAGCCCAGGTGGCCCAGGCGGAGCAGAACATCATCACCTCCGAGGCGAACCTGGCCAACGCCAAGGACACCCTGATCCGCGACCTCTATCCCAACGCCGAACGCCCCGCCGGCCTGGAGCTCACCGAGTCCCCCAACCTGAGCCACATCCAGCTGGACGAGGACGCCGCCGTCAAGATGGCCATGGACCGCCGGGTGGAACTGAAGTCCGACCGCATCGCCCAGGAGGTCGGCCAGCTGCAGGTGGACGTGAGCCAGGACAAGACCAGGCCCCAGCTCAACGCCATGGTGGCCTACAACGGCAGCACCAACAACTACGACAGCCTCAGCCCGGTGAACACGGACCTGGGCCGGGCCAGCTATCCCGGCTACACCGTGGGGCTCAAGTTCATCGTGCCCATCCAGAACCGCATCGCCAAAGGCAACCTGTCCGCGGCCCGGGCCAACCTGCGCAGCAGCGAGCTGAACCTGCGCAACGACGAGTTGAGCATCATCAACCAGGTGCGCGTGGCGGTGCGCAACATCGAAGCCACCCAGAAGGGGGTGAAGGCGGCCGAAAAGACCCGCTACCTGCAGGAGAAGACCCTGGAGGCCGAGCAGAAGAAGTTCGACAACGGCATGTCCACCAACTTCAACGTGCTCCAGGACATGACCAACCTGGACGCGGCCCGCACCGCCGAGGTCCAGGCCCAGATCAACTACGCCAACGCCGTCACCACCCTGGAGAAGAGCGTGGGCAACCTCCTGGAGGCCCGCAACTTCACCATCAAGTGAAGTCGGGCTTGAGCTGCATGCCCTCGCCGTAGTGGTCCAGGGGGTGGAACGGCAGCGGCCGCAGGCTGTCCAGGTCCTGCAGCCGCCGGCGGTAGCGGTCCAGCGTCAGCTGGCGGTCCTGGGGGCTGGCCTTGGCCGGGTTCCAGGCCACGAACGGCGGCAGCACCTGGAAGCCGCAGAAATACAGGATGCCGTGGTGGATGGGATAGAGGATCCGGTCCATGGGGCCGTTGATGCCCCGTTCCAGGTAGCCCGCCTCCGGCCCGCCGGTGGTGAGGGCCAGCATGGCCCGGCGGCCCCTCAGGCAGCCCTGGTCGTACCACTTGCCGCTCCCGTAGGCGAACCCCATGGTCAGCACCCGGTCCACCCAGCCCTTGAGGATGGCCGGCATGGAGAACCACCACAGGGGGAACTGGAGGATCACCAGGCGGGCGGCCATGACCTTCTGCTGCTCCGCCACGATGTCGCCCGCCAGGGTGCCCAGTTTCCCGGCGATCTGCTCTTCCAGCTGGCGCTTCAGGTAGTTCCGGTCCCGGCGCTCCAGGAAGTCGCTGCCGTCCGCCACCGCCTTGAAGCGCATGCGGTACAGGTCCGACACCTCCACCGTGTGCTCCTGGTCCTCCAGGGTTTCCACGGCCACGTTCTTCATGGCGGCGTTGAAAGAGTGGGGTTCCTCGTGGGCGTAGACGATGAGGACGTTCATGGGCCCTCCTGCCTGTACCGGCGCCGGGATGATTGAGTTGCAGAAAGGATAGTGGATTCATGGAATTTGTCCATGAACCCATTGCGCCGTCAGCTTTCCTCTCCAGGCAGATCCTCGGGCCGGTCCACATCCCGCTCCCCGCCGGGGAACGGCACCACCACCACGCCCTCGTCCGCCAGCAGCCCCCGGGCGCCCTGGTCGCCCTGCAGGGCCTGCAGCCGGGGCAGCCAGCGGGCCGGGAACAGGGCCGGAATCCCCTTCCCGCCTCCATAGCCGCAAGCCACCACCGACCCGGGACTGGCCCGGTGCGCCTGCACCAGCCTGGCCACCAGGTCCTGGTCCACTTCCGGCTGGTCGCACACCAGGAAGAGGGCCGCCGGAACGCTGGCCGGCAAGGCCCGGATCCCGGCCCGGATGCTCGAGGCCATGCCCTCCTGCCACTGTGGGTTGACCACCACCGTCACCGGCAGCCCGGCCAAGTCCGCCGCCATCTCCTCGCCCCGGCAGCCCACCACCACCAGCACCGGCGAGCACCCTCCCAGGGCCGCCCGGACCGCCCGGCGCAGCAGCGTCTCTCCAGCCCACCGCACCCGCTGCTTGGGCCGGCCCAGGCGCCGGGATGCCCCTGCGGCCAGGACGATGGCCGGCACGGCAAGGGGCGGTCCCCCCGGATCAGGCTGGGACGTAGGGTCGGCCATGAAGAAAGCTTAGGCGCCGTTGCGGAATAACCATGACTTTTCCTCGCCATTCCGTAATGCCGGGGCCGCCCGAAACACGCAAGGCAACTTCGTTGCTGCGGCATGGCCACTCTGGCATGGCTGTCGCACTTCCCAGCCTGCCGTGTCGGGAGTCCGTCGTGCCGCTGAAACGCCTCATCCTGCTGGGAGCCCTGGTGAGCATGGGCTTCGCCGCGCCGGCCCAGACCGCCCCGGCGGCCCAGCCCACCCCCTCCGAGCGGGAACTGCAGGCGCCCCTGGTCCTGGATGACGGTAAACCGACGCCGGGCTCCGAGCCCAGGAACTCCGGCCCGTCCGGATGGCGCGCCCTGGGCTCCCTGGTGCTGGTGGCGGGGCTGGCGGGCACAGGCCTGTGGGCGTTCCGCAAATGGGGCGCCAGCAGGCTGCCCGGCGCCGGCGGATCCCGCCTGAAGGTGGAAGAGACCCTGGCCCTGGGCGACCGGCGCTTCGTCTCCATCCTCAAGGCTGATGACGAGCGCTTCCTGATCGCCACGGCCCCCCAGGGGGTGAGCCTCCTGGCCCGCCTGGAGCCCCAGGACCCGAGCGGCGCCGGCGGGTTCCAGGAGGCCCTGGAGCGGCAGGTGCACCTCGCCACCCCCGTTCCGGTGCGGGACGTGGAAGCCATGCTCAAGCGGGACTTGTCATGACCCGCCTGGCCGCCAGGCTCCTGCGCCTGGCCCCGGCCCTGCTCCTCCTGGCCTGGGGCGCCGCCGCCCTGCACGCCCAGCAGGCTCCGGCCAGCCTGCCGACGGTGACGGTGGATTTCGGCAAGACGCCCCAGGGCCCAGCCCTCAGCTCCACCCTGCAGGCGGTACTGCTGCTCACGGTCCTGACCATCGCCCCCACCATCCTGCTCACCACCACCTGCTTCACCCGGATCGTCATCGTCCTGGGCTTCGTGCGCCAGGGCATGGGCACCACCCAGACCCCCTCCAACCAGATACTCATCAGCCTGGCCCTGGTTCTGACGTTCTTCGTCATGGCCCCGGTGGGGCGGGAAATCAACCAGACCGTGATCCAGCCCCTCAACCGCAACGAGCTCACGGTGGACCAGGCCCTCGCCAAGACCGCAGCGCCCCTGAAGGTGTTCATGCTCAAGCACACCCGCAAGCGCGACATCTCCCTGTTCCTGGACATCGCCAAGGCCCCCGCCCCCCAGACCAAGGCCGACCTGCCCCTGGAAATCCTGATGCCGGCCTTCCTCATCTCCGAGCTGAAGACCGCCTTCGAGATCGGCTTCATGATCTTCCTGCCGTTCCTGATCGTGGACATGGTGGTGGCCTCCATCCTCCTGAGCATGGGCATGATGATGCTGCCGCCGGTGGTCATCTCCCTGCCCTTCAAGATCCTGCTGTTCGTGCTGGTGGACGGCTGGTACCTCATCGTCGGCTCCCTGGTGCGGGGCTACGGCGGCTGATCCGGAGGCGGAGATGAACGATGTCATCATCATCAACCTGGCCCGGGAGGCGGTGCGCACGGCCCTGTTCGTGGCGGCGCCGGCCCTGATCGTGTCCATGATCGTCGGCCTGTCCATCTCCATCTTCCAGGTGGTGACCAGCCTCCAGGACCAGACCGTGGCCTTCGTGCCCAAGGTGGTGGCGGTGATGGTGGTGGTGGTGGTCAGCTTCCCGTGGATGATGCGGGTGATGCTGGCCTTCACCACCCGCATGTTCACCGAGTTCAACCTGGTCGTCCAGCAGATCAAGTGACGGCGGCCATGGCCTCTACCGGCAACCTTTCCGGCATCCTGCTCAACCCGGCGGTCTGGGCGCTGACCCAGGCCCGGATCCTGGTGTGGATCCTGACCCTGGTGCGCATGACCGGCTTGCTGGCGACCCTGCCGGGCTTCGGCCAGACCCAGGTCCCGCTCCTGATCCGGGCCGCGCTGGCCCTGCTGCTCTCCATGGTCCTGGCCCCGCTGGTGCCCCCGCCCCCGGCCCTCCCCGACGGCATCCCGGCCCTGGCGGCGGTGATGGTGACGGAACTGGCGGCGGGGCTGCTGATGGGCCTGTGCGTGGCCTGGATCGTCGAGACGGCGGCCTTCGCCGGCCAGCTCATGGACACCCAGATGGGCTACGCCTTCGTCCAGTTCCTGGATCCGGTGAGCGCCCACCCGGTGTCCGTCTCGGGCTCCCTGCTGATCCAGCTGACCATGGTCTTCCTGCTGGTCTCGGGCATGCACCACCAGATGATCCGGGCGCTGGTGGAGAGCTACCGGATCCTGCCCATGGGCCAGGGCCTGCCCCTGAAGCCGCTGGCCTTGGTGATGCAGATGGGGCTGATCATGGTGCGGGGGTTCCAGCTGGCCTTCCCGGTCCTGTTCACCTTGTTCCTCATCGACGTGATGGAGGGCATCGCCGGCAAGTTCATGCCCCAGCTCCAGCTCATCCAGCTGAGCTTCCCCATCAAGATCGCCGTGGGCCTCACCGTGCTGGGCGTGGTTCTGAGGGAAGTCGGAGCCTGGCTGGGCCCCCTCCTGGAGGAAGTGCCCCGCACCGCCCTCCGCCTCCTGTCGTGACCCATGGCCGATCCCTCGAGAACCGAAAAAGCCACCCCCCGGCGCCGGAAAAAAGCCCGGGACGAAGGCTCGGTCCTGAAAGTGCCGGACCTGGACGCCGCCATCCTGCTGTGGGGCAACCTGTTCCTGTTCCTGGCCCTGGGCGCCTCGACCCTGGCCCTCATGGCCCGCTCCACCGCCTATTTCTTCCGCCGGTCCAGCGAGGTCGGCATCCTGGACCTGGCCAACTTGCATGCCCTGGGCCTGGCCGTCCTGGACATCCTGGCCCGGGTCCTGCTGCCGTTCCTGGCCGTGAACTGGCTGGTGGCCATCGCCAACCAGGTGGTCCAGCGCGGGGTCCACATCACCTTCAAGCCCATGATGCCCAGGTTCACCAAGCTCAACCCCGCCTCGGGGTTCAAGCGCCTGTTCTCGGCCAAGTCGGCGGTGGACCTGCTCAAGAGCCTGGCCAAGCTGGTGATCATCACCTGGATGGCGTACGCCGTGGTGGGCCCGCGGATGCCGGTGATCCTGTCCACCCTGCACCTGTCCATGGCCCAGGCCATGGGCTATCTGCAGGAAACACTGTTCATCCTGTACCGCAACACGCTGATTTTCATGCTGGTGGTGGCCGGCGCGGACTTCCTCTGGCAGCGCCATTCCTACGAAAAAAGCCTGCGCATGACCAAGCAGGAGGTCAAGGACGAGGCCAGGGACACCGAGGGCAACCCGGACATCAAGGGCCGCCAGAAGTCCCTGCTCCTGGCCAGCGCCATCCGCCGCATCCGCACCCAGGTGCCGAAGGCTTCGGTGGTCATCACCAACCCCACCCATTTCGCCGTGGCCTTGAAGTACGACCGCCAGACCGCCGCGCCGGTGGTGGTGGCCAAGGGGGTCGACCACCTGGCCCTGAAGATCCGGGAACAGGCCCGCACGGCCGGGGTGGCGGTGGTGGAGAATCCGCCCCTGGCCAGGGCCCTTTACCATACGGTGCACCTGGACCGGCCCATTCCGCCCCAGTTGTACCAGGCGGTCGCCCAGGTGCTGGCCTACGTCCACCACCTGCGCCGGGGCGCCGCCTGACGGGACGTAAAAAACTATTGGGTAAACGAGCGAACAAGCCGAAAAATGTATTGTCTCAACTCGAGTTGCCCTTGGCGTCTCCACTCATACCCCCCCACCTCCCGCCCCAGCGCCTCCTGCTGGCGGACGACGATCCCGTGCTCCTGGAAACCCTCCAGGGGGTGCTCTCGGTGGAGGGGTTCACCGTGACCTGCGCCGGCTCCGGGGAGGAGGCGGAAGCGATCCTGCGCAAGGCGGCACCTCCCTACCAGCTGGTGCTCACGGACCTGGTCATGCCCGGACGGACCGGCATGCACGTCCTGCGCACGGCCCTGGACCAGAACCCCAGCTGCACGGTCCTGGTGCTCAGCGGGTACGGCACCTTGAAACAGGCCACCGAGGCCATGGACAAGGGCGCCTACGGCCTGGTGAGCAAGCCCCTGCAACTGGAGGCGTTCCGCCAGACCCTGCGGCGCATCGTGGAACGCATCAACCTGATCGCCGAGCGGGATGCCCTCAAGGCCAAGGTGCGGGAACTCGCCAAGCGGGTCGAGGCCATGGAAACCCTGCAGGGGCGAATGGAGATGCTGGCCCAGGTCATCGCCCCGGGACCCGCCGGGCCGGAGCCCAGGGATTTCAGGAGACTGCAGGAGCTGGCGGACCTGCACAGCAGGGGCAAGCTTACGGACGAAGAGTTCGAGTCGGCCAAGAAGACGTTCCTGTCCCAATGGCTGCCCTGAGACCTTGGGTCATCCCCGCGCTGGTGCTGGCTTGCGGGACGGCCGGGGCGGTCCCCCAGCCGCCGGCCCCGGCCCGGGCGACGGATGCGGAGATCGAGGCCCTGGCCAAGAGCGCCATGGCCAGCCAGGACCCCAAGTGGCAGGCGCAGGTCCTGGAGCGCCTCCAGGATCATCACTTCCGGTCCAGCGTGGCCAAGGAGCGGGAACTGACCCTGTTCGTGCAGGGGATGCTGCAGGACCGGCTGGGGCGGCTGGCCCAGGCGGCGGTCACCTTCCACACCCTGGAACGGTACTGGCCCCGGTCCGCCTACCTGGCGGAGGGCCAGGTGGTCCTGGGCCAGGCGGCCCTGGAGCACAAGCGTTACCTGGAGGCCGAATCCCGCCTGCACCGGGCCCTGGCCGCCGACGTCCCGGCCGAATCCCAGCGCCGGGCCCAGGAGCTCCTGCTCTGGTGCCTGGCGGAGCAGGGGCGCGCCGCGGAAGGGGGGCCCATCCTGAAAGCCTTGAAGCCCAGCGGCGCCGCGAGGCCGACCGAGCCGGGGCTGGTGGGCATCCTGGAAGCCCAATGCGCCGCCCAGCAGAAGGACGCAGCCTCCGCCACCCTCCGGGACTACCACCAGCTGTACCCGGACGGTCCCGACGCCCGCCGGGTGGACCTGGACTGGGCCAAGCTCCTGGGCAGCACCGGCGACGCCCCGCATGCCGCCCAGGAATTCCGGGACCTGATCCAGGCGGCGCCCGGGTCCAAGGAGGCGGACGAAGCCCGCCTGGCCCTGGCCACCCTGCTCACGGACGGCCGCCTCCCGGCCCAGGAGGCCAAGGGCTACCCGTCCCCCGGGAGCCTGCTGGCGGGCCTGAAGCATGCCAGCCTGAAGGAGGCCCCGGCCCGCCAGGCCCTGCTGGTGAAGGGGCGGCTCGCCGTGCAGGAAGGGCACTGGCAGGAAGCCCTGGACGACGTGGCCAGACTGCGGGCCCAGCACCCGGCCCCGTCCGAAAGCGAGGAAGCCGCCCAGCTCCGCGCCGAGGCCATGCGCAAATGGGCCCAGGAGCTCCTGGAAGGGCACCAGCCCGCCCCTCTGCTGCCCTACCTGGACCGGGAGGGCGTCCAGGCCCTCACCCCCGACCAGCGCCTGGCCCTGGCGGGACGCCTGGCCAAGGCCGGGCTCCCGGAAGCCGCCAAGGCCATCCTGCCCCTGGCCCCCCCGGGGGAACGGCCCGCCCTCCTGCGGGAAGCCCTGGCGGGCACCGACCCGGCCGCCAACCCCGAAGGCGCCCTGGACCTGCTCCCGGACCAGGGCGGGAGCGCCCAGGACAGCCTGATGCGGGCCCAGGCGGAGCTGGCCCTGGGGCACGGGTCCAGGGCCCAGGCCGCCCTGGCCAAGGCCCGTCCCGGGCCGGAGCGGGTGCGGGCCCTGGTGGTCTTCCTGAACCGCCCGCCGGACCCCGGGGATGCGCCAGGCGCCCGGCTCAAGGAAGCGGAAGCCTGGCTGGCGCGGGCCCCGGAACAGGGCGCCGCACGGGAACCCCTGGCCATCCTCACCGCGGACCTGCGGGCCCGGGAAGGGAACTGGAAGGGCGCCCTGAGCCTGTATCCCGGCAAGCCCGCGCCCGCGGACCGGGGCTGGGTGGCCCTCATGCGCGCCACCTGCCAGGCCCGCCTGGGCCAGACCGAACCGGCCATGGCGACCTTGAAGGAAGCCGAGAACGAGCCGTCCTTCAAATCCGAGCGCCAGGCCCTGGCGACCCGCTTGAGCCTCTGAACCTTCGTCGTCGTCCGGGTCCCCCGGATCGTCCGGCCATCCCGTCCCCAGCCTATTCTTCCATGTAGCCCGGATCTTCGATGGCCACCAGGTCTCCGGCCTTCAGGCGCTGAAGCTGGTCGGGGCCCAGGGCAACCTCGGCCCAGCGGGGGTCGGTGCGGGGATCGAAGAAGTGCAGGGAGGCCTCGCCGTCTTCGAAGGCTTCCCGGCTGGCCCAGAGGTGGACCCAGCCGATCCGGTTGACGCGGGCGTAGACGATCATGGGCTTCCCCTCACGTCCGGTAGTATGCCTGGATCCCCTTCACCACCGCCCGGGCGAAGCGTTCCCGGAAGGCCGGGTCCCGGAGGTTGGCCGCATCGTCCGGGTTGGTGAGGTTCAGCACCTCCATCAGCACCTTGGTGGCGGCGTTGCTGTAGCGGATCACCGCCGGGATGAAGCTCTGGCCGCCCCGCAGCACGACGTTGCGGATGGGGCGGTTCTCGTGGGTGGCGATGCCTTCCGCCTGCAGGGCCTTGAGCAGTTCCTCGGCGAACAGCCGGCTGCGGGCCTCGCCCTGCAGGCGCTGCTTGGGCGAGAAGGCCACCCGGGAACCGTCGCCCAGCTCCTGGACCTGCACGGTGCGGGAGACCGGAAGGGCGAACCGCGCCGGCACCCCCACCGCCCCGGGCACGTAGACCATGGTGCCCCGGGCGGAGGGGTGCAGGCTGTCGGCGTGAAAGCTTATGAACAGGGTCTTGCGCACATCGCCGGTGTGGTCGAAGACCGCGAACAGGTGGTTGGCCAGGACCCAGCGCAGGTGCACGCTGATGGCGTTGGGATTCTCCCCGTCGTTGGAGAACGGCGGGCGGGTGAGGATCTCCGCCTGGTCCGTGGGGGCCTTGATGCGGTTGCGGGGGCTGAAGCCCACCCCCGGGTAGCGGATGGTGCAGGAGACCGCCGCGTCGGTCTCCTGCTCCAGCAGGCGCCGGACCCGCATGGTGATGTCGTAGACGTAGTCGGACTCCCACACGCCGTTGGCCATGGCGCCCTTGTCCACGCCCCCGTGGCCGGCGTCCAGGACGATGCGGGTGCCCATCAGCCGCGCCCCGGCCGCCACCCTCCGGGTGCGCCGGACCTCCGCCTGCACCTCCCGCTCCTCCTCCAGGGCCACCGTGCCCTCCGGCTGGAACGGGCTGGCCAGGTCCTCCAGGGGGATCTTCACCAGCTGGCCGGGCTGGATCCCGCGCACGTCGGGGATGCCGCTGCGCTGGGCGATTTCCAGGGCCTTCTCGTTCACCCCCTTGGGATCCACCTGGTCGGTGTAGCGCATGACCACGCTGGAATAGAGCGCTTCCCCCTTGCGCAGGTGGTAGGCCGCGTAGCGGCCCTGGTCGTCCTCTTCGTAGGACAGCATGGCCCGGAACGCGGCCATGCGCGCCTCGTCGTCCAGGGCGTCCTCCGGCCGGGCCCGGTCTTCCGGCGCCGGCGGGCTGCCGCCCAGGTCTTCCGCCAGGAGCGCCCTGGGGATGATCCATACGTCTCCGGCCCTGAGCTTCTCCGGGTTGGCCGGATTGGCCGCCTGGAGCTGGTCCCAGCGCTGGCCGTGGCCCATGAACAGGCTGGCCATGAGCCAGACCGATTCCAGCTGCGGCCACCGCACCCGGTGCGCCACCTGGTCCTCGGTCCAGGTGTCCTGGGGGAACAGGGACTGCAGCGCCCAGCGCTGCCCTTCCGGGGTGAGGTCCCGGAACCCCGCCCAATCCGCGGCAGGCCCCGCCCGGGCCAGGAAGGCCGGAGGAAGGCCCTTGGAAGCCACCTGGAGCCCCTGGCGGAAGGCCAGCAGGATCCGGGTGGCGCCGCCCCCGGGCACGCTCGCCTGGACTTCCGCCGGAGCCGGCAGGCCCTCGGCGGGGCGCGGCACCTGGGCCTGGCCGGCGGCCATGGCCGCGGCCGCCGCCCCCAGGCCCAGGATCAGGACCGCCCGGGCGATCCGGATGGCCGCCCGCTGAGCGAGGTTCATTCCTGCCACGGCAGGTCGGCGGCCGTGACCTCCGCCTGCCCTTCCAGCCCCTGGCGCAGCCAGGCGCGCATGGCCTCCTGGAGTTCCTCCGCCTGCCCGGCCCGGGCGGCGAGAAAGGCCTGGAACCTCTGTTCCAGATGGGTCATGCCTTCCTCCAGCAGGAACAGCCGGTCCGCCACCCGCCCCTGGGGGTCCCGGGACTGGGTGGGCGGCAGCTTGAGGGTGCTGACCTCCAGGCCCGCGGCCCCCAGGTTGAAGGTCCACTCCATGTCCCCGGACAGGAGCCGGACCTTGGCCTTGGCCGGGCGCATGCCCCGGGACAGGGCCTCGAAGGCCTCCCGGCTTTCCGCCGGGTTGCCCTTGCGCAGGCTCAGTTCCTTCACGTCCCCGCGCTCGGTGACCAACTGCACCGCGTCATCCACGAAGCAGGCCGAGGGGTCCCCCTCCAGGCCGCTGGTGCCGCCGTCCGTGAGGCCCCGCATCCACAGCCAGAGGAGGAACTCCTCCCCGAGAAAGCGGCCCTGTTCCACCAGCTCCAGCGGCTTCATGCGTACTCCAGGTTCAGGTCGAAGGGCTCCAGGGCCAGGAGCGTTTCCACCGACAGGTGGGGCAGCAGCCGCCCGGCCAGGAGCAGGGGCGCCAGGGGCTGCAGTTCGCAGCCGAAGGACTTGATGAACAGGCCCACCAGGGCCGACTGGATCTGGCTGGAGGAGGCGGTGGTCCACAAGAGGCCGCCCTTCAAGTCCCAAGCCACTTCGGCCACCCGGGGGGTGGGCAGGACCTTGCGCAGGAGGTCCGCCTTCACCTCGTCCTGGAGGGAGATGCGGGCCTCCTTGCCGATGAAGGCCAGATCCTTCTCCTTCTGCAGACTGTGCAGCTTCAGGTCCACCTGGGCCTTGAGCAGGGCCGCCGGCACCCGGCGGGTGTCCAGGCGCAGCCCGAAGACCGCGAACCGCTCCTGCATCACCCATTCCCCTTCGGGGGGGGTGATGAGCAGGTTGCGCCAATCGCACCAGCCCAGCCGCTCCTCCTCCAGCCCGTCCTCGAAGGGACGGAAGGTGTCCTGGCGCAGGCCTTCCAGCAGGTCCGCCGCGGTGGGGACGGGGCCCAGCACCAGGAACCGCCGCAGGGAAAGGGTGCCTTGCAGTAGACTCACGGTTTTCTCCCTAGCAGGCGCCCGAGCCGGGACAGCAGGTTGGAGGTTTCCCTCAGGGCCGCCGGCACGCTCGGTTCCACCACCCGGATGGGTTCATTGGCCACGGGCAGCGGAAAAGCGGGGTCGCTCAACTCCAGGAGCAGGGCGGTGATGTTGTCGTGCCCGCCCCGGGCCAGGGCCTCGTCGAGCATCCGTTCCAGGGTCTGGCGCGCCGGCAGGCCCAGGGAGAGGAGCTCCTCCATGCGGGCGTCCGGCAGGTCGCCGTACAGCCCGTCGGTGCACAGCAGCAGGCGGTCCCCTCGGCGCAGAGTGGCCTTGACCAGGGCCACCTGGATCGGCTCCGGCCCGCCCAGGGCCTGGGTGATGATGCTCCGGCGGGGGTGGTTGCGGGCCTGCTCGGGCGTCAGGCTGCCTTGGTTGACCATCTGCCGCACCAGGGTCTGGTCTTCGGTGAGCGCAACCAGCCGCCCGCCGCGGAACAGGTAGGCCCGGCTGTCCCCCACCTGGGCCAGGTAGGCGTGGCCGTTCCAGATCACCGCCGCCGTGAGGGTGGAGCCCATGCCCCGGGACGCCCGCTCCATGTCCGCGTACCGGTGCACCGCCGCCGAGGCGGCTTCCGCCGCGTGCTTGAGGGCCCGCAGCAGGTCCGATTCCACCGCCTTGGCCGCCGGGAGCCGCCCCCAGTGGCCGAACAGGTTCACCGCCACCGAGGCCAGCCCTTCCCGGCTGGCGATCTCCCCGGTGGCCGCGCCGCCCATGCCGTCGGCCACCGCCGCCAGGATCCCGGATTGGCGGATGGGGGAGCCGGCACGCAGCCCGTTCACCAGGGGCTCCTCCCCATCCAGGTTGCTCACCAGGTAGGCGTCCTCGTTCTGGGTCCGCACCCGGCCTGGGTGGGTGATGGCGTGATAATCGATGATCATGAAGTGTGAATTCCAGCTTGCGCGGTCCGCATGGCTCCGGGGGAAAAACCATGGTACCAGCATCCAGGGTAGCGCGCGGGCACCGGGTAAACTGAGGCATGTTCCCCGCCACTGCCCTGCCCCAAGGTGTCCAGGTCCTGGAAAGCACCCGCATCCGCCTGGGCCCCCTGACCCGGCTGCAGACGGTCCTCCTGGCCATCGGGCTGCTGCTGTTGCTGTGGGTTGCCTATAGAATCGGCAAGGTGATCCTGCGCCTGGCGGCGGGACTGCTTTTTTTGGGCCTCCTGGTTTTCGGCATCTGGTACCTTTTCTTCAAGTAGCATTCATCTTTCCGAGGAGCAAGCATGGCCGCCATTTCGTGTCCCAACTGCGGTGCGGATCTCACCGCCCCCCAAAGTGTGCGCATCGCCGAGTACCACTTCGGCCGGCTGGAAAAAGCCGACCAGTCGCCCATGGAAGGACCCGGGTTCATCTACCACCCGGAGCAGCCGGACACCTACACCATCCTCTGCAACACCTGCAAGCGCCTGGTGCGCACCCTGCCCCTCGCCCCCAAGTAGCCTGCCATGACCTGCGCCCCGACGGCCACCTGGGCGGCCGGCGGGGCGCAGGGATGTAAGGTCCGCTAGTTCTTGACGATGCGCGGGGTGATGAAGACCAGGAGCTCGTCGTTCTGGTCCTGGTTGTTCTTGGTGCGGAACAGGAAGCCGATGAGCGGGAGCTTGGACAGCCAGGGAACCCCGGTGGTGGTCTGCTGGTTGGTGTTCTTGTAGACGCCGCCCATGATGGCGGTGCCGCCGTCCTTGACCAGCACCTGGGTCTCCACCAGCTTGGTGGTGATGGTGGGGGTGCCCTGGACCTCCTGGGTGAAGTCGGCATCGTCCTTCTGCACGTGGATGTCCATGAGGATGGTGCCGTCATTGGTGATCTGGGGGGTCACTTCCAGGGACAGGTCGGCGTCGGCGAAGGCCACCGTGATGGCTCCGGAGACGTTGCCGGACTGGATGGTCGGATAGGGGATCTTCTGGCCTGAAAGCACCTTGGCCTTCTTGTTGTTCTGGGTGACCACCTTCGGGGAGGAGATCACCTTGATCACCCCTTCGGTCTCCAGGGCCTGCAGGATCACGTTGATGCTCATGCGGTTGCTGAGGAAGGACAGCCAGACCTGCCCGGCCGGGGCCGAGAGGTCCGTGACCCCAGGCTGGCCCGGGGAGAAGGCGACCGTGGTGCTGGGGCTGCTGCCGTTGGAGCGGTTGTTGATGCTGTTCCAGGAGGGGGAATTGGTGGCGCCCCAGGGAGCGGCCGTGCCGTTGGTGGTGAGCTGGGCGGAGCCCTGGTTGGAGGTGGGCCACTGCACGCCGAACGCCTGCTGCCAGTTCTTGGTGGCTTCCACCACCCGCGCCTCGATCTGCACCTGCTGGATCTGCACGTCCAGCTGGGCGATGAGGTCGTCGATCAAGGGCAGGTTGCGGGGCAGGTCGGTGATGATGAGGGTGTTGGTGCGCTCGTCGATGATGATGCTGCCGCGCTTGGTGAGCATCTTTTCGAGGATGGCCTTGGCATCGGCGGCTTTGGCGAAGGACAGGGGGCGGGTGATGCTGGTGGTCTCGCCGGCCAGGGCCTTGGCGTCGTCCAGGCGCTTGCGGTCCTCCTCCTCCTTCTGCAGCTTCTCGACCTTGGCCACCCGGATGATGCCGTTGCTGATCTCCTTGCCCAGCCCGGCGTGCTTCAGGACCACGTCCAGCACCTGGTCCCAGGGCGTGTCGGTGAACTTGAAGGAGTAGATGCCCTGCACGTCCTGGTCGACGATCAGGTTCAGGTGCGCCGTGTCGGCGATGATGCGCAGGAAGCTGACGATGTCGGTGCCCACCACGTCGATGGTCATGCGGGCGCCGGTGTATTGGCCGCCGGTGTCGCCGAGGGTCCGGCCCTGGCGCAGGTTCCGGGTCCGGGGCGCCTGGGCGCCCTGGGCCTGGTCCTGGGCCACCGCGCCGGGCGTGGCCGGCAGGAGGGCGTTGACCGCCAGGGTGGGCAGGGCCTGGAAGGAGGCGTTGAGGGCCGGCAGGGGCGCCAGGGACGCCGCCGGCGAGGCCACGGGCTGGGCCGCCATGGGAGCGGGCGCCGGCGCGGCGGGAGCCGGGGCCGCCAAGGGAGCGGGAGCCGTGGCCTGGACGGCGGGCGGAGCCGCCACGGGGGCGGAAGCCGCGACCTGGACGGCGGGCGGCGCCGCCACGGGAGCGGGCGCCGGCGCGGCGGGCTGCGCCGCCACCGGTGCAGGGGCCGTGGTTGCTGGCGGTTCCGCGGCGGGCGCCGGCGCGGCCGCCACGTCCGGCTCAGCCGGGACCAGGATGGGCGCCGCGGCAGCAGGCTGGGCTGGTTCCGGCAGGGTCACCGGAACCGTGGGCGGCAGGGACGCCAGGGGCGGCAGGGCGGCCGGGGCCGGTGCGGCGGGCGCCGGGACCGCCTCCGTGGCAGTCGGGGCGGCCGCGGGAGCTTCCGGAACCGGGCCCAGGCTGGCCTGGACATTGCCCCGGCCTGGATGCAGGAGGATCGTCACCCCCTCGGCATCCCGGTTCACCTCGGCTTTGGTCCCCGGCACCACTTCCAGGACCACCCGGGTCACGTCCGGATGGGAGGAGAACTGGGCCGCCCGCCACCGGATGATCAGGGGGCTGGTGAGGCGGCCGATCTCCTTCCTGGTGAGCGCCGGGCCCCGGTCCACCCCGGGCAGGTCCAGCACGATCCGGTCCGGAGCGGACAGCACCTGCAGCCTGGGCGCACCCTGGTAGCCAGGGATGGCGAACTGCATCAGGGTGCCGTTGTCCGGCGCCGGAAGGATGGCCGCGCTCTTCAGAGTGGAGGCCGGGCTGCCGAAGGCCACCTCAGGGACGGCCCCATGGAGGGATCCGGACTGGATCCCCGCCAGAACGACGCTCCCCGCCACCAGCAAGGAACACAGGCGAGCATTCATCGTTTAGCCTCCTCACGCTTGTAGATTTTGACGATGGTGCGGTAGATCTTGCTGTTGGTGCTGCTGGGGTCCCACTGATGGAAGGTCACGGACTTGTCGTCGATGGCGACCAGGACGCCGTCCCGGAACCGGTAGCCGATGGGGAGCATGCGGATATTGCCCCGGGCATCGGACACCACCGCCCTGACGGTGCCGCCCGAAGCCACTCGACCCTTGACGGCGATGTCGTCCACCATGTCGCCCTTGTTGCTCTGCTCGGCGTCGGTGGGGGCCGCGAAGGGATCCCGCACCAGCTTCGGGCGGTACGGGGTCGGGCTGAACACCATCAGGTCCTCGGTGTTCAACTCGTTGTTGGGCGTCGGCGCGGCGATGGACGGGACGGGCGCCTTGGCGGCGGGGTTCCCCGTCGGGGGCTGGGGGCCGGCGGCTCCGAGCTGCAGACCGAGAACCAGGGCTGCGAGCGCCGGCAGGGCTTGAAGCCTGGGAAGGGTGGCGAGCATGGGGACTCAGTCTCCTTGGGTGTTGGTGCCGGTGGCCCCTGGGGCCTTGGGGGCGGCGTGGGTTCCGGGCGCCGGGGCTGCCGGCTTGGCCGGGTTGTAGACGAACGCGCTGACTTTGCAGGTCACCGATACGGGGTAGAGCTGGTTGCCCAACTCACGTTTCATCTGCATGTCCGTGAGATTGATGATCTTGCCGAAACCGGAAACGAGGGAGGTGAACTGGCCCATGGTGTGGTAGCCGGCCCGGAAGGCGAACTGCACGGGGTACTCCGTGTAGTACTCCTTGGTCACGGGGGGCAGCAGGGAGAACGACATCTGCTCGATGCCCGCGGCGTCCGCCAGCTTCTTGATGCGGTAGGGGAGCTCGCCCCGGTCCGCCTCGGTGGGCATGATCTTGACCAGTTCTTCGATCTCCTTTTCCTCCTGGGCCACCTCGACCTTGAGCTTCTCGTAGATGTCCTTGAGGGCATAGCCCCGGTTCACTTCCTGCTGGAGAGTCGCGTTGGTGGCTTGCAGGGCTTTCAGCTCATCCCGCTTCCCCCCGAGGAGGAAGAAGATCAGCACGAAGACCAGCAGGCCGGCCAAGCCGCCGATGAGGATCTGTTTCTGGAGGTTCGAGCTCATGGCTGCCTCAGGCTGAATTCTTCAGGTCGCATGAGATGGTGAATTCAACCGTGCGCCCCGTCTTGTTCGCCGCGGGATACTGCACGTTCTGGAACCACTTGTTCTGCTCAATCAGCCGGTTCCGGAACTGGTTGATGGCTTCGAAGCTGGCACTCTCACCCCGGATGCTGATGTTCATGCCTTTCTGGTTGATCTCCCGGAACCACACGTCATCGGGCAGGCAGTTGGCCAGTTCCTCCAGGATGTGCACCGGGAGCGCCTGGTTGTCCTTGAGGGCCTTGATGACCTCTTTCTTCTTGGCCAGGGCTTCCTTCTTCTCGCGGAACGTCTTCTCCAGCTGGATGTACTTTTCCAGTTCCTGTTTCTTGGCCTGGAGTTCGACCTTGCGCTGGGTTTCCGTCTCCACCTTGCCGTTGAGGTACACGTAGTAGACCCCGCCCATGGAGGCGAGCACCACGCCCAGCAGGACCCCGGCGATGGGGAAGCTGGCCCGGGTGGTGGCCTCCCCCTCGGTGTAGACCTGCTGCACCGCGTCCTGCTTGTCCGATTTCCTGGCGCTGGCCTGGGCGAGGGAATCGCCCAAAAGGTTGATCTTGATCATCGGTCCCCCACTTGGCGCAAGGCCAATCCAACCGCCACCGCGGCGGTGCAGCCGATGTCGCGTACCACGGCGGGATCCACGCTCCGCTCATCCATCTCGACGGACCGGAACGGATCCAGCCGTTCCACGGGAACCCGCAGCCTCTCGCTGAGGATATCGGGCAGGTGGACCACCTTGGCGCTGCCGCCCGAGAGCAGGACCCGGTCCAGGCGGTCCACCTTGAAGCTGGACCGGAAGAAGTCGATGGTCCGGCTCAGCTCGTCGGCGAAACTGTCCGAGATGGCCGAAAGGGAGGGCTCCACCTCCTCGGGGGTGCGGCCTTCGGCGCCGATGCCTTCCTTGAGCTGTTCGGCCGCCTCCCGGGAAACCCCCCAGTCCTCCATGAGCTTGTCGGTGAAGCGGTGGCCGCCCCAGGCGATGTCCCGCCAGAACAAGGACTTCTTGCTCACCAGCATGGTGAGGTTGGTGAACTGGGCACCCATGTTCACCAGCGCCACCACCTCGTCCCGGGCGCCGTCGTCGGCGGTGATCTCGTAGAGGTTCTGGATGGCGAACACGTCCACGTCCACCAGCACCGGCTTGGCGCCGGCCATGGATACGCAGCTCAGGTAGGCCTCGATCTTGTCCTTGCGGCAGGCCACCAGCACCACGTCCATGTTGCCGTCGGCGGGCCGCTCCTCCAGCACCGCGAAGTCCAGGGCGTAGGCATCCAGCCCCTGGCCGGCGGGGAAGAAGCTCTCGGCCTCCCAACGCACCGATTCCGCCAGTTCGGCCGGACTCATGAGGGGGAAGGTCACTTTTTTGACCATCACCTGCTGGCCCGAGACCGAGATGGCCACCTCCCTGGCCTTGATCTTCTGCTCGGCCAGCACCTGGCGGATGGCCGTGGCCACCGCGTTGCTGTCCATGATGTCGCCCTCGACGATGGCGTCGAAAGGCAGGATGGCCATGCCGAGCTTCTGGAGGCGTTGCCGCTGATTGCTGCCCTTCCCGGACACCTGCAGTTCGCAGACTTTTACGGAGCTGGAACCGATATCCAACCCAATAAGTTGCTTCTTCTTATTGCCGAAAAGACCCACAGGGAGCCTCGCTGTATGAAGATGAAGATTGGGCGATTCAGTCTAACCTGTTGTTTACCAGCGTCAACTTGAAGTTCAGGGAATTATTTTTTTTTCGGGTCGAAGGCGACGATTACGACGGTAATGTTGTCCTCCCCCCCGTTGTCCATGGCCTGGCGAACCAGGGTTTCGGCCGCCGTGTCGGCGTCGGGGGTGTTCTGCACGGTTTCCCAGATTTCTTGATCCTGAATCATTCCTGACAGACCATCGGTGCATAGCAAAATACGATCCAATTCCCGGACCTGGACCTCCTGTATTGCGATGTCCAGGTCGCCCCCGTTGCCCAGGGCCTGGGTGATGACGTTCCGGAAGGGGTGCCGGCGGGCTTCGTCCGGGGTCAGGACCCCGTTGGCCACCTGCTCCGCCACCCAGGAATGGTCTTGGGTGATCTGTCGGATCCCCCCCGGATCCAATAGATAAGCCCGGCTGTCGCCCACGTGCACCAGGGTGACCCGGTCCTCGTGGACCAGGCAGGCCACCACCGTGGAGCCCATGGATTCCCGCTCCGGGTTGGTCCGGATGTCGTCCAGGATCCCCTGGTCGGCCAGGAGCAGGGCCGCCTTGAGGCGGTTGCCGTCGTAGCTGAGCCCCTCCTCGTACTCCACCGGCCAGGTGCGGTCCCGCTCGGCGGTATGGGTGATGAAATCGCTGATCTTGTCCACCACGATCCGGCTCGCCACCTCGCCGGCGGCGTGGCCGCCCAGCCCGTCGGCCACCACGAACAGGCCCAGGTCCGGCTGGAGCAGAAAATTGTCTTCGTTGTGCTTGCGCACACATCCGACTTCCGTCCGGCCGGCCGTGGAGATCCGCATGGTCATCTTCTCCTGAGAATCCGGTCCAGCGTCTCCCGGGCCTTGGCCACCAGGGCAGCCCACTGCTCACCCAATCCAGGAGCCGTTCCGGATTTCGGTTCCGGGGCCCTGGTCCTCCCGCCCTTCGCTGGAGCGCCGGCCGCGGGCTTGGGGCCCATGGCCTGGGCCAACTTCCACAGCCGGCCCGCCCGGGCGTGCATGCCCAGGGACTCGAACGTCTGGGCCAGGAGGATGGTGGAACCCAGGTCCTTGGGGTTCAATTGCAGAGCGGTCTCCAGGGCCCGCACCTGGAGGCGCTTGTCGCCGCCGACGGCCTCCAGCATCCTGCCGTGGAGGGCGTGGTACTCCGCCCGGGTGCCGTCCAGGCGGATGGCGTACTGGACCAGGCTCAGGGCCTTTTCGAAGTCCTTGGCATCCGCCGCGGCCCTGGCCTCCTGGTACCATTCCCCGGAGGTCTTGAGGGCCGCGGGCCGGGGCTCGGGGATGACCTCCGGAGGCGCCTGGAAGGCCGGCTCGGGCGGCGGGGGGGCCGGGGGGGGCGCCGCCTCCGCAGGCCGCTCCGGCGCAGGCAGGTCCTTCAGCATGTTGTAGGCTTCCGCCAGCAGCCGGAACCGGAGTTCCGCCTCCGCCTTGGCTGCCCCGGAGAACCGGTCGGGGTGCCATTTTTTCGCCATGCCATGGTAAGCCGCTTTGATTTCCTCAGGCGTTGCGCCCGGTGAAATGTCCAGCACTTCGAAAGGGTTCATGGCTGATCCATGGAGGATTATGATTAGATTATAATGAATTTCCTTCTAAGGTGATATTACCCTAATTCACCTTGGGTAGGAAAGATACGACTCATTGTCTCTTGAGCAGGAATCACTTACCATCGGGCAATTGCCTATATTCCAAGCACCTGCCCGGGGAGAAATTATTTTCCCGGCCGTTTTGCTGGCACACTTTTAGGCCTCGGATGGAGCGGTGGATGGGCTCGGGTCCTTTGACGGCATGGCGGGAAGGTCTGGCGGCGGGGGATCTCTCCGCCGAATTCCTGGCCATGGCCGCCCTGGAGCGCATGGAGCGCCTGGAGGGCACCCTCAACGCCATGGTCCACCGGGATCCCCGCCGGACCCTCCAGGCGGCGCGCGCGGCGGATGCGCGCCTGGCCCGGGGCGAGCGCGGCCCCATGCTGGGCATCCCGGTAGTGTTCAAGGACAACCTGCACCTGCAGGGCGCGCCGGTGGGCAACGGTTCGCGCATCATGGGGGACTACCGGGCGCCCTACAACGCCACCGTGGTGGAGCGGCTCCTGGCGGCCGGCGCGGTGCCGGTGGGCAAGGCCAACATGGACGAGTTCGCCATGGGCTCCAGCGGGGAATTCAGCGCCTTCGGGCCCACCCGCAACCCCTGGGACCTGGGCCGGGTGCCCGGAGGCAGTTCCTCGGGCGCCGTGGTGGCGGTGGCCGCCGGCTACGTCCCCTTCGCCCTGGGCTCGGACACCGGCGGGTCCGTGCGCCTGCCGGGGAGCTTCTGCAACGTCACGGCCTTGCGCCCCACCTATGGAGCCCTCAGCCGGTACGGCCTGACCGCCATGGCCTCGTCCTTGGACCAGGTGGGCCCGGTGGCGGGAAGCGCCCAGGACCTGGCCGCGGGCTTGGCGGTCATGGCCGGCGCGGATCCGCTGGATGCCAATTCCATCGACCTGCCGGGCTCCGAACGCCTGGCCGACCTCCGCCCGGCGAAGCTGGTGGGCCTGCGCCTGGGCTTGCCGCGGGAGTACTTCGCCGAAGGCATCGATCCGGAGGTGCGGCGTGCGGTGGAGACGGCCCTGGCGGTCCTGGAAGCCCACGGAGCCGAACGGGTCGAGGTGAGCCTGCCCCACACGCCCTACGCCATCGACACCTACTACCTCATCAACACGTCCGAGGTCTCCAGCAACCTGGCCCGGTTCGACGGCCTGCGCTACGGCGCCCGCAAGCCGGCGCCCGCCCTGCGGGACATGATCACCGAGACCCGGGACCAGGGCTTCGGGCCGGAGGCCAAGCGGCGCATCCTGCTGGGCGCCTTCTGCCTGAGCAGGGGCTACTACGACGCCTTCTACCTCAAGGCCCAGAAGGCCCGCACCCTCATCGCCCGGGATTTCCGCGCGGCCTTCGGGCGGGTGGACCTGCTGGCCGTCCCGGTGTGTCCCGGCACCGCCTTTCCCTTCGGGGAACGCACCGGGTCGCCCCTGGCCATGTACCTTTCGGACGTGTTCACGGTCACCCCGGCCCTGGCCGCGCTGCCGGCCCTGGCCCTGCCCTGCGGGTTCGCCGGCCACCTGCCGGTGGGCCTGCAGCTCATCGGGCCGGCCCTGGGCGACGTGCGGCTCCTGGAAGTGGCCCACGCCTTCCAGGAGATCACCTGCCACCACCTCAAGCACCCGACAATCTAGGAGTCTGGCCATGGCCCTCGACATCGTCATGCCGCAGATGGGCGAATCCATCACCGAAGCCACCATCCTCAAATGGCACCGCAAGGTGGGCGAGACCATAGGCAAGGATGAGACCCTCTACGAGATCTCCACCGACAAGGTGGATGCCGAGATCCCCGCCCCCGTGGGCGGCACGCTCCTGGAGATCCTGGTGCAGGAGAACGCCACCGTCCCGGTGGGCACGGTGGTGGGGCGCATCGGGGGCGAAGAGGAGAAACCCGCGGTTGCATCTCCCGGAAAACCGGCCGGCGCTCCGGCGCCCCCGGAGCCGGCGCCCGCTCCCGCGGCCCAGGCGGTGCCGGACCAGGCGCCGCCCGCGCCCGGAACCCTTCCCGACGAGGAATCCCTGGAGGGCCGCCTGCGCACCAAGTCCAGCCCCCTGGTGCGGCGCATGGCCCAGGACCAGGGCGTCGACCTCACCGCGGTCAGGGGCACCGGGCTGATGGGCCGGGTCACCAAGGAGGACATGGAGGCCTACCTGGCCAGCCGGGCCCCCGCCACCCCCCAGGCCCAGGCCCCCGCCCAGGCCATCGCCCCCGCGGCCCCGCCCCGCCCGGCGGTTCCCGCCGCCCCGGCCGGGCAGGTGCGGGTGGAGCCCATGAGCCGGATGCGCAAGATCATCAGCGGCAACATGATCGCCTCCAAGCACACCAGCGCCCACGTCTACACCGTGTTCGAGATGGACATGAGCAACGTCTCCCGGCTGCGGGCCCGGCATCGCCAGGCGTTCGAGCAAGCCTACGGCACCAAGCTCAGCTTCCTGCCCTTCACCCTGATGGCGGCCGCCAGGGCCCTGCGCGCCTTCCCGGTGGTCAACGCGTCCGTGTCCGGGGACGCCATCATCTACAAGCTGGACATCAACATCGGCGTCGCCGTGGCCCTGGACTGGGGCCTGATCGTGCCGGTGGTCAAGCAAGCCGACCAGCTGAACCTGGCCGGCCTGGCCCGCGCGGTCAACGACCTGGCCGCCCGGGCCCGTTCCAAGCAGCTGAAGCCCGAAGAGATCCAGGATGGCACCTTCACCATCACCAACCCCGGATCCTTCGGCGAGACCTTCGGGCTCCCGGTGATCAACCAGCCCCAGGTGGCCATCATGGGCATGGGCGCCGTGAAGAAGCGCCCGGTGGTCATCACCGATGCCGCCGGGCAGGATGCCCTGGCCATCCGGGAGACCATGTTCAGCGGCTTGAGCTTCGACCACCGCATCATCGACGGCGCCGTGGCGGACCAGTTCATGGCCCTGATCCAGAAAGACCTCGAATCCTCCACGTTCGGTTTGGAGTAGGTCCAGGGTCTGCGATCGGCCATGCCCCGGTCGAGCGTACGTCGGTTCGTTGCGTCGGGTGGGGAGCGCGGGTCGGCCAGAGGTCTTGGGGGCGCGACCGGCGCTCCCCACCCGGCGCAACGGAATGACCCGACCCCCTGCCCGGGCCAGGTTGCTTGAGGCCGGATCGGAAGGGCTGTGGAACCGGCAGGGCTTTCTCCTCCCACGTCCCCCCCACACCACCGGGGACGGGTTGGCACCACCCCCGTTGTCTTGGCAAAGGGCCTCTGGGCCCCCCCATCAAGAGCAGACGTCGGCCCAGAGGCCCTTTGCCAAGACAACGGAACGGACGGGCGAACAGAGGGGCCCGGCTGAACGAAAAAAACGCCCGCATGATAGCGGGCGCTCCACAAGCGGGTGGCCGTTCAGATCGCTACTTGACCCACTTCTTGCCTTCATCGGTGAGGTTGGCCTTGGTGCCGGGCAGGGCCGAGTGGCAGGTCTTGCAGGTGACTTTGGGGTCCTTCTTCTGGGCTTCTTTCTGGATGGCGGGATTCGCCATGGCCAAGGGGGCCAAGGAAGCCAGGAGGGCGGCGACGAGGATGGTGGAACGCTTCATGTGATGCCTCCATAGATTCAAGGTGCATCCAGCATATCGAAAAAAGACCTGCGTGTCATAAATATTCTTCGAATGTTCAACCGATCACTTCCCCTGCATCCCGCCGAACGGGCAAAGTCAAGATTCCGGCAGGGCCCGGAACAGGGCGAGCACCGCCACGTCCCCGGCGCCGGCCCGGCGCAGGGCCTGGGCACAACGGGCGAGGGTGGTGCCGGTGGTCCAGACGTCATCCACAAGCAGGATGGACGCCCCGCCAAGGGAACGCCCGCCCCGCACGGTCACCGCCCGACTGGGCATCTGCCGCCGGCGGCCGGCGGGAAGGCCGGCCTGGGTCTGGGCCAGCCAGGCTTTGCGCAGCAACCCGCGGAACGGCCGCCGGATCCTCCCGGCGATCATGGCCGCCGCCTCTTCGGCCAGATCGAACCCCCGCAGCCAGTGCCGCCACAGGCTGGAGGGAGCGCTGCACACCAGGTCGGCGGCGTCCACGAAGTCCGGCAAGGGCGCCCTCCGGGCCCGCTCCAGGAGCGCCCCCTTCCAGCCCCACTCTCCGCCTTTGATCCCCGGCACCAGGAGCGCACCCAGGGCCGGGCGGCCCGCCCGGTAGATCCAGAGGGCGTCCCCACGCCGCCACGCCCCTCCTTCCCCGCAGGTTCCGTGCACCAGGGCGCATCGGGGGCAGCGTTCCTCCGGAAGGGGCACCAGGCCGGACCAGCACCGTCCGCACAAGCCCGCCTGGGCTCCGGCCCCCAGGGGCCCCAGGCAGCCGCGGCAGGGAAGATCCAACGGTCTAAGCGACCCCCTCCTGGGCAATCGGCCCGGCGTTCTCCTGTTGCAGGCGGCTGTGCCGCCGGCCGTAGGTGAAATAGATCACCAGCCCGACCGCAAACCACAGCCCCAGGCGGATCCAGGTGTCCAGGTCCAGTCCCGACATGACCCAAACGCAGGCGGCGGCACCGGCCAGGCCCACCACCCACGGCAGGGGCACGCGGAACGGCCGGTCCGCCCCGGGGCTGATCCGGCGCAGGATCGGGACCCCGAGGCACACCAGCAGGAAGGCCAGGAGGGTGCCGATGGACACCAGCTTGCCCACCAGGCTGATGGGCATGAGCCCGGCGCACACGGCCACGAACGCCCCGGTGAGCAGGGTGGCGCAGTGGGGGGTGCGGTGCCGCGGGTGCAGTTTGCCGAACCACGGCAGCAGCCCGTCCCGGGCCATGGAGAAGAAGATCCGCGTCTGCCCCAGCATGAGCACCAGGATCACGGAGGTGAGCCCCGCCAGGGCCCCGAGCTTGACCAGGAAGGTGAAGGCCCGCTGGGCCAGGGGCGACCAGTGGCGCAGCTGGACGATCCGGTCGATGCCCACCGCGATGGGGTCCGAGACCCCCAGGAGCTTGTAGGAGACCACTCCGGTGAGGACGAGGGCCACCAGGACGTAGAGCAGGGTGCACACCAGCAGCGACGCGAGAATGCTGATGGGCATGTCCCGCCTGGGGTTCCGGGCCTCCTGGGCGGTGGTGCTCACGGCGTCGAAGCCGATGAAGGCGAAGAACACCACCCCCGCTCCGGTGAGCACCCCTCCCCGCATCCAGCCGTAGCGCTCCACCTCCTGGCCGGCGTCCATCAGCAGCCTCCGGGCCGGGACCAGGCTGCCCAGGCCGGTGGCGGCCGGGTTCGCGTGCAGGTTGGCTCCGGAGATGACGCCGATGCCCAGCAGGATGAACACCGCCACGATGGCCACCTTGATCACCACGATGACGGCGTTGACCCAGGCGCTCTGGGTGATGCCCCGGTACAGCACGGCGCACACCGCGAGCACCACCAGGGAGGCCGGCAGGTTCCAGAGCCCCGGCACCTGCTGCCCGGAACCCAGGACCACCGTCTCCCACGGCCCCTTGGTGCAGCGCAGGGCCAGGTCCGGCAGCCCCACGCCGAGGGTCCGGTGCACCAGGGAGAACAGGTAGCCGGACCAGCCGTTGGCCACGGTCACGGCGCCGAAGGCGTACTCCAGCACCAGGTCCCAGCCGATGATCCAGGCGATGATTTCCCCCATGGTGGCGTATGAATAGGCATAGGCCGAGCCGGCCACGGGGATCATGGCGGCCATCTCGGCGTAGCACAGGCCGGCCAGGGCGCACAGGATCCCGCCCAGGATGAAGCTGTAGATGATGGCCGGGCCGGCGTAGTTGGCGGCAGCTTCGCCGGTGAGGGTGAAGATCCCCGCCCCGATGATCGCGCCGATGCCCAGCATGGTGAGGCTGAACGCCCCCAGGGAGCGCTTCAGGCCGGTCCCGGACGCTCCCCCTTCTCCGCCCGGGCCGCCGGCGTCGGCCACCAGGTCGGGAAGACCCTTCTTCAAAAAGAGATTGGACATGCCTGCTCCAGCATTGGCGTTGGCCAGGACTGGACCCCAGTGCCAGGGAACGGAGGTCCAGGGGCCGTCGCCGGCTCCGTTGTTCTGACGCCTTCGATGCCATGGGGCTGGCGCCAATGACAGCGACCTGGGAAAAAGGTGGCAGGTCCCGGCCGGGCAGCCGTCCGCTCTTGCCCGCGCCTGGTCCAAGGCTCGCCCCCAACGGTACAAACCAAGGGCCGGGCTTGCCACGGCACTAGGGGTAACGACTTAGGGCTGCTTCTTCCGACCTGACCCGGTTCATCGCACCCCAATGCATGGGGCCCGGCTTGACCCATCCTATCGTGAATCGCAGGCCCCGGCCACGGCGCGCGGGAGCGGCGCGCAACCATTCCAACCTTCGTCACACTTTCCCGGATCCGGCCGCGGCCTTGAATTTCAAGGCAACCGGACGAGCCCGAAAAAAGACCCCGGGTTCCCCTTGACGCCCCAAGATCTTGGGGTGATCCTTTCCATCCAGCACAACCCGTAGACGTCTTGGGGTCTCCTTTCCGGGACGGAAGGGTGGTTGGAGGTTTGGCCCAAGTCCACGTCATATTGAGGAACCCATGAAGATCGACCGTTTTTTTACCAAAATCGGGCAGGACCCCCTGGCTGGCATCCCGTTCGTGCCCCGCACCAGCCGGATCACCAAGCTGGACGGCACGGTGGTGTTCGAAGCCAAGGATGTGATGGTCCCCGAGGGCTGGTCCCAGGTGGCGGTGGACATCCTGGCCCAGAAGTATTTCCGGCGCAAAGGCATCGATCCTGCCGGCGGCGGCGAACGGGACGCCCGCCAGGTGTTCCACCGGCTCGCCGGCTGCTGGCGCCATTGGGGCGAGCAGTACGGCTACTTCAGCGGCCCCGAGGACGGCCAGGCCTTCTACGACGAACTTGTGTACATGCTGGCCAACCAGATGTGCGCGCCCAACAGCCCCCAGTGGTTCAACACGGGGCTGCACTGGGCCTACGGCATCTCCGGCCCGGCCCAGGGGCACAGCTACGTGGACAACGCCACCGGCGAGATGCGCCATTCCACGTCCGCCTACGGACGCCCCCAGCCGCACGCCTGCTTCATCCAGAGCGTGGAGGACGACCTGGTGAACCCGGGCGGGATCATGGACCTGTGGACCCGCGAAGCCCGCATCTTCAAGTACGGCAGCGGCACCGGCACCAACTTCTCCAGGATCCGCGGCGCCGAGGAGCCCCTTTCCGGAGGCGGCCGCTCCTCGGGCCTCATGTCCTTCCTGGGAGTGGGGGACCGGGCCGCCGGGGCCATCAAGTCCGGGGGCACCACCCGCCGGGCCGCCAAGATGGTGTGCCTGGACCTGGACCATCCGGACATCGAGGCCTTCGTGGACTGGAAGGTGAACGAGGAACGCAAGGTGGCCATGATGGCGGCTGGCAGCCTGGTGCTGAACCGCCACTGGAACGCCCTGTGCGAGGCGGTGGAAAGCTCCACCACCCGGGACGCCAGTCCCAAGAGCAACGACAAGCTGCGCAAGGCCCTGGCCCGGGCCAAGGCGGAGGGGGTGGCCCCGGCCTTCCTGTCCCAGTGCCTGAGCCGCCTGGAGCAGGGGGACTTCACCCGGGACCTCAAGCAGTACGACACCAGCTGGGACGGGGACGCCTACATCACCGTCGGGGGCATGAACTCCAACAACTCGGTGCGGGTGCCGGACATGTTCATGCGCGCCCTGGAGAAGGACGGGGACTGGTACCTGGAGCGGCGCACCGACGGCAAGGTGCACAGGACCCTCAAGGCCCGGGCCCTGTGGGACAAGATCAACCGGGCCGCCTGGTCCTGCGCCGATCCGGGCCTGCAGTTCGACACCACCATCAACGACTGGCACACCTGCCCCGCCGACGGCCCCATCAATGCCAGCAACCCATGCAGCGAATACATGTTCCTGGACGACACCGCGTGCAACCTGGCGTCCCTGAACCTGTGCGCGTACCTGACCCCGGACGGCGGCTTCGACCTGGCCGGCTACCGGCACGCCATCCGGCTCTGGACCGTCGTCCTGGAGATCTCGGTGCTCATGGCCCAGTTCCCCTCCGAGCGGATCGCCCAGCTGTCCTACGAGTTCCGGACCCTGGGCCTGGGCCACGCCAACCTGGGGTCCCTGCTCATGCGCCTGGGCATCCCCTACGACAGCGAGCCGGGCACCCAGTGGTGCGCCGCCCTCACCGCCATCCTCACCGGCGACGCCTACGCCGCCAGCGCCGAGATGGCTTCGGAACTGGGCCCCTTCCCCGGCTTCCCGCGCAACCGGGACGCCATGCTGCGGGTGGTCCGCAACCACCGGCGGGCGGCCTACAACGCCCCCGACGGGGAGTACGAGCAGCTCTCCATCCTGCCCCAGGGGCTGCGCGGCACCGGCGTGCCCAAGTCGATCCTGGACGCGGCCCGGGAAAGCTGGGACCGGGCCCTGGCCCTGGGCGAACGGCACGGCTACCGCAATGCCCAGGTGTCCGTGCTGGCGCCCACCGGCACCATCGGGCTGCTCATGGACTGCGACACCACGGGCGTGGAGCCGGACTTCGCCCTGGTGAAGTTCAAGAAGCTGGCGGGGGGCGGCTACTTCAAGCTGGTGAACCGGGCCATTCCCGAAGCCCTCATGCGCCTGGGCTACACCCCCACCCAGATCAAGGACATCGAGCGCTACGTGGTGGGCTGGCTGGAGATCAACGAGCAGACGCCGGGCATCCCCCGGTCCCGGCTCCTGGCCAAGGGCTGGACCCCCAAGGAGCTGGACACCCTGGAGGAGAAGCTGCCCACCGCCTTCGACCCGGCCTACGTGGTGCCGGCGGACCGGCTCAAGGAGGAGTTCGGGGACGAAGCCGCCGCGCGGTTCCTGGACGCCCTGGCCGGCTCCATGACCGTGGAGGGGGCGCCGCATCTGGCCCCCGAGCACCTGCCCATCTTCGACTGCGCCAACCGGTGCGGCCGCAGGGGCGAGCGGTTCATCGCCCCCATGGGGCACATCCGCATGATGGGCGCGGCCCAGCCCTTCCTCAGCGGCGCCATCAGCAAGACCATCAACCTCCCGGCCCAGGCCACGGTGGAGGACATCGCCGAGATCCACAAGGCCTGCTGGAAGTACATGATCAAGGCCGTGGCCCTGTACCGGGACGGCAGCAAGATGAGCCAGGCCATGGCCACCAACCTGGACCTGCTGGAGGGCATCGACACCCTGGCGGACGACGAGGCCCCCAAGGTCGAGAAGGTCCAGGCCCTGGCCCAGGGCCTGGCGCGCACCTACCGCAAGAAGCTGCCCAACCGCCGGGGCGGCTACACCCAGGCGGCCACCATCGGCGGCACCAAGCTCTACCTGCGCACCGGCGAATACGAGGACGGCACCCTGGGGGAGATCTTCCTGGACATCCACCGGGAGGGGGCCGGGTTCCGGGCGGTGCTCAACTGCTTCGCCATCGCCGTGTCCATGGGCCTGCAGCACGGGGTGCCGCTGGAGGAGTTCTGCGACGCCTTCCTGTTCACCCGGTTCGAACCCAACGGCATGGTCCAGGGCAGCGACACGGTGAAGTTCTCCACCAGCCTCATCGACTTCGTGTTCCGGGAGCTGGCCATCAGCTACCTGGGGCGCTTCGAGCTGGCCCAGGTGGAGCCGGAGCAGCTCATGCAGCTCACCTCGGTCAACAAGAAGCCCGAAAGCCAGGGCCAGTCCTTCGGCCCCCTGGCCACCGGAGGCATGACGCCCCTGTTCCCGGAGGGGGACAACAACCTGGTGGCCCAGACCCCCAGCGCCGCCCTGGCGACCGCCGGCGCTTCCCACGCCCACGCCCGGAGCCAGGCGGAGCGCCCCCCCTCGGCCTTCGAAGCGGCCCGGCAGAGGGGCTACACCGGCGACCCCTGCCCCGAGTGCGGCCACCTGACCATGGTGCGCAACGGCGCCTGCCTCAAGTGCCAGACCTGCGGGGCGACGACGGGGTGCAACTAGGAATCGGCCTTCATCCCTCCCAGGGGAAGCGGTACGGCAGGTCGTACCACCCCCGCAGGGTCTCCATGTCCTTGCGCAGCGCCGCGGGAACCGGGCACCCGCGGTCCCGGCGGTACTGCCAGGCCAGGTATTCCTTCTCGCCGGCGGTGTAGATGCGCTCCGCTTCCGGGGCCTTGCGGCTGCCCCGCAGCTCGCGCATGATGGCGCCGCTGATGGCCTTGAACCGGTCCAGTCCGATGAATTCCTCGATGTCGATGGCCAGGAAGAAGTGCCCCAGGGGGTAGGGGATCTTCTTGCCGTCCGCATCGAAGCCGTTGAGCATCTTGAGGTAGGCGCCGTCCTGGAGGGCGGCGCACAGGACCTCCACCACCGTGGCGTAGCCGTAGCCCTTGTAGCCGCCGTGCTCCTCCCCGAGGCCGCCCAGGGGCGTGAGGGCGGCCCGGTCCTTGGTGAGGTCGATGAGCACCTGGGCGGTGTCGGTGCGGGCGCGGCCCTCCTGGTCGATGACCCAGCCCGGGGGCAGGTCTTTGCCCATGCGCGCGTAGGACTCGATCTTGCCCCGCTGGGTCACCGAGGTGGCGCAATCCAGGACGAAGGGGAACGCCTCGTCGGTGGGGAAGCCGATGGTGAGCGGGTTGGTGCCCAGCATGTTCTCCACCCCGTGGGTGGGAGCGATGGAGGGGCGGGCGTTGGTGCCGGTGATGCCGATCATGCCGGCATCGGCGGCCATCAGCGCGTAGTAGCCGGCGATGCCGTAATGGGTGGAGTTGCGCACCGCGGTCATGCCCATGCCGTGGGCCTTGGCCTTGGCGATGGCCAGTGCCATGGCCTGCGTGGCCACCACGTGCCCCATGCCGTTGTGCCCGTCCAGCACGGCGGTGGTCTTGCGCTCCCGCACGACCTCCACCCGGGTGACCGGGTCCAGGATGCCGTCGCGGATTCGGTCGATGTAGATGGGCTTGAGCCGGCCGATGCCGTGGGAGTCGATGCCGCGCTTGTCCGATTCGATCAGGACCCCGGCCACGGTGCTGGCGTCCCCCCGGGGCACGCCCGCAGCGGCCAATGCGTCGGACATGAATTTCTCCAGGTACGCGAAATCCAGCCAGGCGCATTCCGCATACTGCCGGTCAAAGTCCTCGAACAATTTCATGATCCGTTCCTTTGGTTGGGATGATTCATGGTCGCTCCTTTGGTTGCGAAGCTCAACCTGCCCAGGCCGGCCTCGCAAGCCGACCGGGTTCATGAACCAAAACGGTCGGGATTGGGCGGGATGGCCCGGACGGGGAAGAATTCTGGCGAGACAGCCCTTGGGATGGCACCCGACCCATGGCAAACTCCTTGTTCAGACCATGTCTGGCGCGGAGCCTGCCTTGCCCATGACCAACGCCGTTACCATCTTCACCACCTGCGGCAGCGAAGAGACAGCGCTGACCATCGCGGCGGCGGTGGTGGACCAGGGATTCGCCGCCTGTGTGAACATTTTTCCCGCCATCAAAAGCTATTACTTCTACAAGGGCGGGACCCACCTCGACGAAGAAGTGATGCTCATGATCAAGACCACCAGGGAGCACTTCGCCACCGTGTCCCAGGTGATCACCGAACTGCACACCTACGAGATCCCCGAGATCCTGATGGTCCCGGTGGAAGCCTGTTCCGAGGCCTTCCTCCAGTGGATCGAGCATTCGGTCTCACGCCAGGCTTGAGACGTCCTTCCACTCCCCGGTTGCTTGGAGTCCATCATGGAGAGCGCCCTCAGCGGCGAATTCCTGCATGGGATGGCCGCCTGCGGGGTCACCCATGGCAGGCTCCTGCGGGGAGTCCGGCTGTTCGGCGAGGGCATGCGCACCTCCTCCCTCATCCTCAACCGCCAGCCGCGCCGGGTGCGGTTCGTGGACACCGTGCACGTCAACGAAGGCGAAGGCATCACCGTCCGGTTCTAATGGAACCGGCTAGTTGACCAGGGCGCTGGCGTACACGAAGGTCACCTGCCCCTTGGCGGCCGGGATGAGTTTTTCCAGGGCCGCCACGGTCTCCGGGTAGATATGGCCGATGGCCAGCACCTGGCCCTGGTTCCGGGCCAGGGCCAGGGTCCGTTCCCATTGCCTGGCGATGGCCGGGTAGCCCTTGTCGTCGTCCAGGAACACCTGGCGCTGCACCGTGGGCACGGCCAGGTCCCGGGCCACCTCCTGGGCCACCGAGTCCCTTTCCGTGCGGCTGTCCACGAAGAAGCAGCCCTTGGCCTTGATCTCCTCCAGGACCCAGGTCATGCGGGCCTGGTCGGGGGTGATGCGCGAGCCCATGTGGTTGTTCACCCCCTTGCGGTAGGGGATGTCCGCCAGGGCCTTCTGCACCCGGGCGCGCACCTGGGCTTCGGAAAGGTCGTACATGACGGCGTCCGGCCCCGGGTTCTTCCCCGGCCCGGGGTAGCCCAGGGGCTCCATGGGCAGGTGCAGCATCACCTCCTTGCCCCGGGCATGGGCGATTTCGGCGCTCTGGTGGGTGAATTCCTGGTACGGCAGCACGGCCACGTCGAAAGGCACCGGCTGGGCGCACAGGCGCGTCACCAGCTCCGGCTGGGCATAGCCCAGGTCGTCGATCACCAGGGCCACCCGGGGCAGGCCGGGGGGAGGGGCCGGGCGCTGGGGCGGCGCCGGGACGGAGGCGGGCGGGGCCCCGGGCTGGGCGCCCCGCTCCCGCTTGGGGGCGGGCACACTCGGGGCCTGCTCCCCTGCCACGGGCAGGCGGCCCTTGCCGCCCCGGCAGCCGCGGGAAGTGAACAGGGCCCCCAGGCCGAGGCCCAGAAGGAACATGACGATGCCCCACAGGACCAGCCGGGGAGTCGAGGCACGGCGTCCTGGGCGGGCCGCCATGGCGGTCAGGCCGCGGCCTTGGACTTGGTCCCGAGGACCTCGAGGATCCTGGGCAAGGGGTCATCCTCGCCCTTGGCCGCCTTGCCCGCATGTTCCTCGGGCCGGGCGGCCTTGATCACGTAGTCCGGCTGGACGCCATAGCCGAACGGCTGCTCCTTGGTGGATATCCCCTTGCCCTCCTGGGGCTTGAGGAGCTCAGGCTTCTCTCCGCCGGAACCCAGGTACTCCCCGCCGGCTCCGATCCAGCGCTTGTTCACCAGTTCCACCGCACCGCCCTGGCGCAGCAGGAAGCGGGTGCGCTCCACCCCCAGGCCGTAGGTGCGCTCCCCGAACAAGGGCACCGCCTGCTTCTTCAGGGCGGAACTGAGGGCTTCGGCCGGGCCCAGGGTGTAGCTGCCCTGGAGCACCGCCACCTGGGCGAAGGGGGGCAGGCCGGCAGGCACCACGGCCACCGGGACCGGGGGTTTGCCGGTCTCCTGGATGGTGGCCAGGGGGCCCGGCCCCACGAACAGGCCCGCCACCTCGGCGGCTTCCGCCAGGGTGCCGCCGGCGCAATGGCTCAGGTCCACGACCAGGGGCAGGTTGTGGTCCAGGGACGGGAGCAGGGCCTTGAGTTCCGCGGCCCGGCCCGGACCCAGATCCGGGATGGCCAGCACGGTGGCCCGGGGATCCTTGCGCACCGAGACCGGCGGCGCCTGGATCCGCTCCCGGGTGAGGGTGACCTTCTTCAGCTCGCCGTTGGCGGCGGCGTAGCGCAGCAGGGTGAGTGGCGAACCCACCGGGCCCCGCAGGCGCCGCTCCAGGGTCCAGGCGCTCATGGGGCCGATGGAGTCGCCGTCGAGCTTGCGCACCATGTCGCTGACCTGGAATCCGGCCTTGGCCGCGGGGCTGCCTGGGACCACTGCCACCACCTGGGCGTAGATCTGGCGCTTCACCACCGTGATGCCCACCCCCGCCGGGCCGGGATCCGGCAGGCGCAGGTCCTCGGGGGTCAGGTACGCGTTCAGGGGATGGGACCGCTCCAGCACGCCCTGGATGCCGCCGGCGATCACCTTCTCCATGTCCGGGGTGTCCACGTAGTTGTCCCGGACCAGGGTGAGCACGTCCTGGATGTCCGAGAGGCCCCCCAGGGGATCCGGGGCGACGGTCCTGACCTCGGCCCTGGTCGCCGGCGGCGCTGTCTGGACCATCACCGGATAGGTGAAGGCCGCCACCAGGGGAAACGTGAACAAGGAGAGCCAGGTGCGCTGGTGCATCCCCCTAGTGTAGGCCATGTGCACCTGGCCTGGACATGGGAATTACCGGTTCATCACCGTCTGGAGGTCCTCCAGGCACCGGTCAACGGCCTGGTTGGGTTCCGGGCGGGCCAGGGCCGCCAGGCGTTCCGGATCCCCCATGAGCCGGGCCAGTTCCCGGAGCAGGTCGTCGCCCAGGCCGGGGCCCTGGTCCAGCAGGATCCCCCGCCCTTCCTGGACCATGGCCCGGGCGTTCATGGCCTGGTGCCCGCCGGCGCTGCCGGGCATGGGCACCATCAGGGCCGGACGGCCGCAGGCCTTGAGTTCGGCGCAGGTGCTGGCGCCGGACCGGGTCAGCACCAGGCTGGCCGCTTCCAGCTCCCGGTCCATGGCCTCCAGGAACGGCACCAGCCGGTGCCGGGGATGGCGCGGACGGTCCCGGGCGGTGATGGCCCGGAAGCCGCCCGCGCCGGCCTGGTGCAGGATCTCCCACTGGGGGAAGCGTTCCAGGAGCGCCGGGGCGATGGCCAGCACGGCCGCGTTCAAGGCCCTGGCGCCGCCGCTCCCCCCGAGCACCAGCAGGCGCCGGGGCGGCCCCAGCTGGTCCAGGGGCGTGAAGGCCCGCAGGAAGCCGGACCGCACCGGGGTTCCGGCGGACACGCAGCGGGCCCTTGGCAGCCGGGCGCGCACCGCCTCCATGCCGCACCAGACCCCGGCCGCCCCGGGGGCCAGGCGCTGCACCAGCAGGCCCGGCTGGGCGTTGGATTCGTGCAGGAAATAGGGGATGCCCAGGGTCCGGGCCGCCAGCAGGGCCGGAGCGGCCCCGTAGCCCCCGGTGCCCAGCACCGCCCAGGGGCGGTGGCGCCTCCAGGCGGCCGTGAGCCGGCGCCAGGCCAGCAGCAGTTTCCAGGCGGAGCGGGCGGCGCGCCATGGGGAACGGCCGGCGAATCCCTCCACGTCCATCAGCAGATGGGGCCAGGGGCTCCGGGGCAGCAGGCGGGCCTCGATGCCCCGCTGGGCGCCCACGAAGACGATGGGCCGCCCGGGCCAGCGGCCCTGGGCCCCTTCCCCCAGCGCCACCGCCGGAAAGTAGTGCCCGCCGGTGCCGCCCCCGGTGAGCACCAGGCTGCCGGAAAATCCAGTCATGTCCATGGCTACAGGGTACTCGCCTTCCCCGCCGCGCCAATCCATTGAGGACGTATGCCTTGCCCCAGGATAGAATCGGTCCATGCACCGCGCCGCAAGGGCGGTCTTCCTTTTTTATCCGGAGCCTGCATGAAGATCCTCGTCGCCTTGAAACAGGTGCCAGACACCGAGACCAAGATCAAGATCGCCCCCGACGGCAAGTCCCTGGACCTGGGGGACGCCAAGTGGATCACCAGCCCGTACGATGAGTACGCCCTCGAGGAGGCCTTGCGCCTGAAGGAGTCCAAGGCCGCGGAAGTGACGGCGGTGTCCGTGGGCGGCGACAAGGCCAAGGCGGTGCTCCAGGGCGCCCTGGCCCTGGGGGTGCACACGGCGGTGCTGCTCAAGGGCGAACCCACCGACGATCCCCTGGCCATCGCCCGGACCCTGGCCGGCTACGCCAAGGGCCGGGGATTCGACCTGATCTTCCTGGGCAACAAGGGCTTCGGGGGCGACAACGCCTCGGTGGGGCCCATGCTCGCGGAACTGCTGGGCATGGCCCAGGCCAACGTGGTGGTCAAGCTGGACCTCACCGACGGCGGCTTCCGGGCCGAGCGGGAGGGCGACGCCGGCACGGAGATCCTGGAGGGCACCCTGCCGGTGGTGGTCACCGCCCAGCGCGGGCTGAACGAGCCCCGCTACGCCAACCTCAAGGGCATCATGGCCGCCAAGAAGAAGACCATCGAGGAGATGGAGGGCGCCGCCGCCCCGGCCCAGGTGCAGGTGGTGGCCCTGGAAGCGCCGCCCACCCGGCCCGAAGGGCGCAAGCTGGATGGGGATCCGGCCGCCCAGGCCGCCGCCCTGCTGGACCTGCTGCGCAACGACGCCAAGGTTCTCTAGATTCCTGCCCATCCACGCGCATTCCCGAATCGAGGTGCCCATGATCCTGGTTTTTTGTGAATTGAAGGACGGCAACATCCGCAAGCCTTCCCTGGAAGCCCTGAGCGAGGCCCGCCGCCTGGCCGACGGGGCCGGCCTCCAGGTGGGCGCCCTGTTCGTGGGCGCTTCCTGCGCCGGGGCCGGGGCGGCCGCCCAGTACGGCGCGGACGTCATCCTCGAAGTGGAAGCCCCCAGCCTGGCCGCCTATTCCAGCGACGGCTACGCCCAGGCCATCGCCGAGGCAATGCAGGCCAAGGGCGCCACGGTGCTCCTGGGCGCCGCCACCTCCGTCGGCAAGGACGTGCTGCCCCGGGCCGCGGCGCGGCTGGGCGCCGGCTATGCCGCCGACGTGACCGGGCTGGGCCTGGAGGACGGCAAGCTCACGGTCAGGCGCCCCATCTACGCGGGCAAGGCGTTCGCGGCCACCCGCTTCCAGAGCCCCATCCAGGTGGCCAGCACCCGGCCCAACGTGTTCGCGGTGGCGCCCCTGGCCAAGGCCGGCGCGGTGGAGACCCTGCCGGCCCCCGCCGGGGGCTTCCTGGCGGTGGTCAGGGAGATCCTGGCCAAGGGCGGCGGCAAGCCCGACCTCACCGAGGCGGACGTGATCGTCTCCGGTGGCCGGGGTATGAAGGACGGCGCCAACTTCAAGCTCCTGGAGGAGCTGGCCGACGCCCTGGGCGGGGTGGTGGGCGCCTCCCGGGCGGCGGTGGACGCGGGCTGGGGCCTGCCCCACAGCATGCAGGTGGGCCAGACCGGCAAGGTGGTGAACCCCACGCTGTACATCGCCTGCGGCATCAGCGGCGCCATCCAGCACCTGGCCGGCATGAGCGGCTCCAAGGTGATCGTGGCCATCAACAAGGATCCCGAGGCGCCCATCTTCAAGGTGGCCACCTACGGCATCGTCGGCGACCTGTTCGACGTGGTCCCGGAACTCACCAAGGCCGCCAAGTCCATGCTGGCCGGAAAGTAGTACTTGTGGGGCGTCCGTGCCCCGGTCGGCGGCAGGTCCGCCGACCGGGACCCGGCGGCCCAAGCTGCGGCAGCCACGCGCCGCATCAGTGGACTGGTTCGAAACCTTCCTCCTCCAGGAAGGTCCGGGCGTCTTCCACCGCGCCGAAGCGGGCGATGACGTCCACGCCCTCCCGGTAGTCGCCGTCGCTGCGGCTGAGGGAGTTGAAGCCTTCACGAACGATGCAGCCGCCGGCGATGCCGTCCAGGCCCATCTGCACCAGTTCCCAGGTGACGCCGTGTTCGTCCTGCCAAACCTCGACCTTCATGGGCCACCTCCCGGGCGAAAGTGTAGGCCCGTATCCGTGCCGAGGGCACCCCTCAGGCGGATTTGTCGAAGAACAGCACCACCATCCCGAAGCCCACCCGGTCACCTGGCTTCAGCTCCCGGGCATCCCCGGGGGCGAGGCGGTCGCCCTTGATGTAGGTGCCGTTGGCCACCCCGTTCTCCTCCACCAGGAAGTAGCGCCCGTGTTCGCAAAGGATCCTGGCATGGCGCCGGGACACGCTCAGCTGGGGGTCCTCCTCGGTGAGGTCGATGTCCGGGTGGATGCCGGTATTGGGGTCGAACCGGCCCACCAGGGCGCCGTGGGAGAGGATGCGGAACTTCTTGCCGGAGATCACCGACACCAGGCAGACGGTGACCTCCTTGGGCGGGGGCTTGGGCCCCCGGGCCACCTCGCTCTCCACCCGGGCCGCCAGCTCCCGGTTGCGCTGGGCCAGGCGCTGCATCATCTTCACCGACACTTCCGGGTTCATGCGGATCATGCGCAGGAAGGTGCCCCGGGAGATGGCCACCACTTCCAGGTCCTCCAGGGCCACCGCCGTGTGCACGCGGGGAATGGGCTCCAGCAGGCTGCTCTCCCCGAAGAAGTCGCCCTTGGCCAATTCCTCGACCCAGTCGCCCTTGGGCTCGAAGCCCACGTACAGGCGGATCCGCCCGGAGAGGATGACGAACATCTGCTGGGCCATGTCCCCCTTGCGGTAGACCACCGCCCCTTCCTTGAAGGCGAGCTTGCTCTGGCCAATGAAACTGGATTCGGACATGGGAAACCGGAGGTCGCTTCCAAGGGTAGCCTGCAATGGTGCAGGACGGAACGGCCGGGCGGGAGAAACCTGCGGATATGCTTTACCTATGTCCCTTTCCCGCTGGCTTCTGGCTCCCCTGGCCCCCCTGTACGGGCTGGCGGTGAGGCTGCGCAACCGCGCCTTCGATCAGCATCCGGAGCGCACCGCGGCGGTTCCGGTGCCGGTGGTCTCGGTGGGCAACCTCACCACCGGAGGCACCGGCAAGACGCCGGTGGCCCTGTACCTGGTCCAGGCCCTGGAACGGGCCGGCCGGCGCGCCGCCATCGTGTCCCGGGGCTACGGCGGACACCGGGCCGTGGACCCCATGACCGTGGAGCCCGGCTCTTCCGCCGCCCAGACCGGTGATGAACCTCTAATGATGGCACGGCGCCTGGGGCCCGGGCGGGTGGTGGTGGGGCGGCGGCGCCACCACGCGGCCCTGCGCGCCCTGGCCCTGGATCCGGCGCCGGACCTGCTGATCATGGACGACGGCTTCCAGCACCGGGCCCTCCGGCGGGACCTGGACCTGCTGCTCCTGGACGGGGTCCGCACCTGGGGCAACGGGCGCACGCTGCCCCTGGGTGACCTGCGGGAACCCATGGCCAGCGCCGCCCGGGCCTCCTGCCTGGTAGTGACCCGGGGCGGCCGGGCCGACCGGAGCCGGATCCTGGCCTGGTGGGAGCGCTACGGCTCCGGCGGCCCGGTGTTCTGGCTGGACTTCGCCGTCGGCGCCCTGCGCCGGTTCGGCACCCGGGAGCGCCTGGAGCTGCCCGCCCCGCCTCCCGGGCCCCTGTACGCCTTCTGCGCCCTGGGCCACCCCAGCGCCTTCTACGCGGACCTCCTGGTGGCGGGGCTGCCCTGGTGCGGCACGTGCAGTTTCCGGGACCACCAGGTCCTGACCCCCGGCCGACTGCGGCGCCTGCAGGCAGCCGCCGCGGCGGCGGGGGCCGCCGGCCTGGTGTGCACCGAGAAGGACGCGGTGAAACTGGAGGAACCGCTCCAGCTCACGCTGCCGGTGTGGGTGGCGGAACAGCGGGTGCTGGGGGGCGAACCCCTGGTGGCGTGGCTGCTTGGCGCAATTCCTCCCGGGCCAGGAGGATCACCGCCGCCACGATGAGCCCGCCCCCCAGCAGCCGGGTGACGGTGATGGGCTCCCCCAGCAGCGCCGCCCCCAGGCCCAGGGTGACCAGGGGCTCCACGGTGGAGTAGACCGAGGCCCGCACCGGCCCCACCCGTTCCAGCCCCTCGAAGAAGAGCAGGATGGGCAGGACCGTGCAGACCACCGCCACCCCCAGCAGCGCCGCCCACCCGGCCGCCGTCCCGGGGGGATGCAGCCCCCGGGCCGCCGCGACGCCCGCGCAGACCATGGCCGCCGAGGAGATGATCACGGTGGCGGTGGCCGTGGGCGTGACCGTCGCGGGCAGCAGGCTGCCCGCCAGGATGTACAAGGCGACGATCACCGCGGCCAGGAGGCTTAGCAGGACGCCCAGGAGCGAGCCGGCCCCGGCCCTGCCGATGGTGAGGGCGCTGCCGGCCAGGGCCACCGCCACCGCCGCCACCTGCGGGCGGCTCAGCGGATGGCCCAGCACCAGCCAGTTGAGCACCGCCACCATGGCCGGGAACAGGTACAGCAGCAGGGCCACCAGCCCCACCGAAGCGAGGGTGATGGCCTCGAAGTAGCAGAACGCCTGCCCCGCGTAGCCGATGGCGCCCATGGCCAGGAGCGCCGCCAGGTACCGGCCCCGGGGCAGCGTCTGGCGGCGCCAGGCGAACACCCCCCACATGCCCAGGGCGGCCAGGGTGAAGCGCAGCGCCAGCAAGGTAGGCAGGTCCGCCCCGGAGCGCAGCGCGAACCGCCCGAAAATGGCCATGCAGCCATAACAGGAGGCTGAGGCCAGGATGCAGGCGATGCCCGCCGCCGCACGCCCGCGTCCGGCCCGGCGGGAGCCCTGGGGGGCCCGGAAGCCATGCCCTGGATCTTCCATCGCCTGCCTTTCCGAAGGCCCGCCTGCGCCTGGGCGGCCGTCGCCTCCTGGGCCCAAGTGTAGCCATGGCGCCGGCGACCCACCAAGCGCGGCGATTGAGGACTGGAATTCCTCCGGGCGCTCCAGTAGGATGGAGCCAGCGCGGGCGTAATTCAGTGGTAGAATGTCAGCTTCCCAAGCTGAACGTCGACGGTTCGATCCCGTTCGCCCGCTCCAGTCAAAGCCCCTGAAAAACACAAGCAGGGGCTGTTTTTTATCGGGATGAGCATAGGTCAAGGTTCAAGCTATGACTCCAGGGTGACTCTATCCCGTCGAGTTTGGTGTCAGATCAGCGCACCTGAGATCCTGCAAGGCAGCGCTGGTGGCCTGCCCCCATCCCCTTGGACAGCTTGAAATGTTGGGATCCACTCCGCCCAAAGGGCACGTCGGCTTGCCTCGTTCTTCAGTGTGTTCCGATGAAGCGGTCCAGTTCCGCGTGCCACCGATCGGGGTCGCTCATCCCGGGCACGGTCTCCTCACCGAACAGCAGGTCCACCAGGTACTGGGGCTTCTTGCCTCCGTTGTGCATGGACTTGATGCAGGACACGCAGTAGACCACCACTTCTCCCTCAGGCATCTCAGCGGCCCGCTTCGCCATAAGCTCTTTCACCCGGCCTGCCGGAAGGGTTCCGTAGAACGTGTCGCCGCAGCAAGTTCCTTTGCTGCGTGTCGCTTTCGGCTCTACGACGCGAATGTTCATTCTCGCGAGAAGCGTCCTCACGGCATCGTGCACCCGATCCTGGTCGCGGGTGGGACAGGCGTCATGGATGGCCATGGCCTTGCCGCCATAGTCCGGAAACGGGAAGGCGCGGCTCTCGGCGAGCACCTCCCATAGGGAACGCGTCGAAACGCCTTCGTACAGGCTCCGGTATCGACGATCGCAACCGGGGCACACATTGATGACCTCCGTTCCAGCAGGCAGTCCCGGCGCATGGTGGCAGCAGGTGAGGTGCTGGGCAGCCACTCCGCATTCCTTCGCCAGTGTCTGCTGCACTTTGTCCGCAAGTTCGGGCTTGTATAGCAGGAGCCCGCAGCCTGGCGCGAATACTTGATCCATGAAAGCCTCCAATGTCTTCAGAGCATGGCGGGGACAGGGGGTGCTGACTTCTCCAGGGAGGTCCACAGGTGCATCACGGCGTAAGCTCGCCAGGGTCTCCAGGCCTCTGCGCAGGCCTTGATCCCGGCGACGGAAAGGCCCGGCAGAGCTGTGCGGAGGCCATGATCGGTCGGAATGAAGGCATCGGGCCAGGCCAGGGCGCGCATGGCGATGTACTGCGCCGTCCATTCGCCGATGCCCGGGAGCCCCAGCAAGGCCTTGATCGTGGCTTCCACATCGACGCCGGGTTCCAGCCTCAGCTCCTTTCCCGCCATGGCTTTCGCCAGGGCCCTGATGGTGGCGCAGCGCGTCCGGAGGATTCCCAGGGCGCCCAGCTGTTCCGCATGCAGCCCGGCGATGCGCTGGGGCGTCGGAAAGGTCCAGCGCAATTCCGCGAAGGGAGTCTCAACAGGATCCCCGAAGGCCGCGAGGAGCCTCTGGGCCAGCGTCCTTGCAGCCTTCACGGCGACCTGCTGGCCCAGCACCGCCCGCACGGCAACCTCGAAGCCATCCATGGCGCCAGGCACCCGCAATCCGGGATGACCTTCAGCCAGGGCTCCGAGGGTGGCGGAGACATCGTCGGGTTGCCCGCACAGGTCGAAAAGGTGCCCGAGCCGGGCCAGGACCGGTGGAATCACCAGGCCCAGGGATGGGCTGCAGATCACCTCCAGGGCGGCCTCCGAGGCCAGGAAGCGGGCGGTGATCCACCCCTGGAAACGACTTCCCCTGGCCTCCACAGCCACAGTCCGAAGGTACGCGCCTCCGTCGAAGCTCTCCATTCCGGGGATGGCACGCTGCTCGAGGAAGCCGAGCATCCGCCGGTGTTCGTAAGGCTGGCGGTAGGCCAGGCGGAAACGATAGCCCTGGGTGGGGTCCGGCGCCGCTCGGCTCCTGCGGAGTTCCAGTGGCTTCAGGCGGTAACGGTCCTGGAAGAGTGCGTTGAACCGCCTCAGGCTCGAAAAGCCGCTCGCCCAGGCCACCTCGGAAACCGGCATCCCCGTGTCCGTGAGCAGCCGTTTGGCCGTAAGCAGACGCCGGGTCTGGAGGAATTCGATGGGCGAGACCCCGAACGCTCCAGCGAACACGCGGCGCATATGCCGCTCGCTCACACTGAACCGGGCTGCAAGCGCTTCCAGGCCTTCCTCGTCTTCGGACTGCAAGGCCATGGCCACGCGCTGCGCCAATCGCGAAGCGGCATCGACGGGCGCGCTGCCCGGGGCCAGTTCCGGACGGCACCGGAGGCAGGGCCTGAAACCCGAACGCTCCGCCGCGGCTGGACTCTCATAGAACGTGCAATTCTCCGGCTTGGGCATCCGGACCCGGCAGATGGGCCGGCAATAGATGCCCGTGGAGGACACGCCCACGAAAAAACGCCCATCGAAACGGGCGTCGCGACTGGCAAAAGCTTGGTAGAGGTGACCGGGATCCATGCTCATGGCCCTATTTTGGTGCGCGCAAGCCCCATTGTCTCGCCGGATTCGGACATGGAACTCCTTGGGCATCCGTGTCCCGACCCGGCTCTGTCTGCAACAGCGGCGCAACCTGGGTCTGGCTGCTGCCGTCATCCTGCGGGGCCCAGGGCCGCCCTGGCGGGGCGGCCCTGGCCGGGGTGTGCGCTGGCCGGGTCAGTCGCCGCCGGCGTTGCCGCTTTCGGTGTTGTTGCTCACGACCATGCCGGAGCCGCTGCAGTTGTAAATGCCCTCACCGCCGTTGTCGGTGACGGTGTTGCCGGTGCAGGTGGAGCTGGTGGCGTTCGCCAGGTAGATCCCGTCGCTGCCGCTGGTGGTCACGCTGTTGCCCAGGATGGTCACGTTCTTGATGCCGCTGCTGCCCCGGGTCATGATCCCGTAGCCCGGGAACTCGTACGAGGACGTGGTGCCGCTCACCGTGTTGTACAGGATGTTCACCGGCCCGGCCCCGTCCTGGGCCTCGATCCCGTAGTTGCCGTTGCCGCTCACCGTGTTGAAGGCGTAGGTCATGTTGGTGAACGTGGCGTTGTCGCCGCTGTCGTCCGGGCCCGACTGGATGCCCCCGCCCTTGTTGCCGGTGAACTGGCAGTTGAAGATCGCGTAGTTGTTCGGCGCCTGGTTGTTGATCGGCTCGATGTCGATCCCGTTCATCGGGTTGGCGCTGGCCTGGTTGGAGAACACGCTGTCGCGCACCACCAGCCCGTTGCAGCCCACCGGGCTCATGCCGTTGCGCCCGTTGCCGGTGCAGGTCACCCCGTAGATGGTCACGTTGGTCACCGGCGCCCCGGTTCCGCACCCGGACGGATAACCGTCGATGTAGATCCCGTCCCCGGGCGCGTTCTGGGAGGTGAAACCAGCCAGGACGATGTTCGAGCCGCCCCAGAAGCAGATGTTCTTGATGTCCTCGTCCAGCCCCAGTGTGGCCTTGTTGCCTTCCAGCGTGCCCGGCCCCACCAGGTTCATGTTGCTGCCGCTGCTGAACTGCACCATGCTCGACGTCGACGGCGCGCCGGCCATGGCCTTCAGGGTCGCCCCCGCGTCCAGCTGCAGGGTCACGTTGGACTTCATCAGCAGCCCGATCTCGCCCCCCTGGTAGCCCAGGTTGATCATGTAGGTCCCCGAGGGCACTTCCACCAGCCCGCCGCCGGCGCCGGTGGCCGCGTTGATGGCGTTCTGGATCGCCGCCGTGTCGTCCGTGCTGCCGTTGCCGGTGGCCCCGTAGCCGGTCTTCACGTTGTAGACGTTGCTCGGGTTCACCACCGTGTAGCCGACCGTCCCCACCGTCACCGCCGTGGACCCGCTCTTGGTCGTGTCCGCCGCACTGGTGGCCGTCACCGTGTGGCTCCCGGCCGCCGCCGGCGCCAGGTAGAGCGCCGTGTTGCCGCTGCCGTTGATGGTTCCCGCCGTGGCGTTGCCCCCGGCCACCCCGTCCACCGACCAGGTCACCGCCGTGTTGGTCGACCCGGTCACCGTGGCGGTGAACAGCATGCTCCCGCCCACGTTCACCGGGTTCCAGCCGGCGCAGCTCAGCGCCACCGCCGTGCTGCCGCTGGAGGTCTGCACCGACACCGCCGTGCTGGCGCTGCTGGAACTGCTGGCCACGCTGGTGGCGGTCACCGTGTGGCTGCCCGTGGTCGCCGGCGCCGTGTAGGTCACCGTGTCGCCGCTGCCGGTGATCGTGCCCACCGTGCTGCTGCCCCCGGCCACCCCGTCCACGGTCCAGGTCACCGCGGTGTTGCTGGTGCCGCCCACCGTGGCGGAAAGGCTCACCGTCCCGCCCGGGTCGAGGGTGGCGCTGGCCGGGCTGGTGCTCACCGTCACCATCCCCGCCACCACGCTGATCGCCGCCGAGGCCGACTTGGTGCTGTCGGCCGAACTGGTGGCCACCAGGGTGTGCGACCCAGCCGTGGCCGGCGCGGTGTAGGTGACCGTGAGGCCGGTGCCGGCGAGGGTGCCCGCCGTGCTGCTGCCGCCGGCGACCCCGTCCACGGACCAGACGACCGCGGTGTCGCTGGAGCCGCTCACCGCAGCGGTGAACGAGGCGCTGCCTCCGCAGGCCAGGCTGGCCGATGACGGCGACAGGCTCACCGACACCGTGCCCGGCGCCACTACCTTCACGGTGGCGGAGCCGGACTTGTCCCGATGGTCGCCGCTCCAGGCGGCCACCGTGTAGGATCCGGCCGTGACCGGGGCGGTGTAGGTGGCCGTGTTGCCCGTACCGGTAATGGTGCCCACGGCGCTGTTGCCCCCGGCTATGCCGTTCACCATCCAAACCACCGAGGAATCGGTGGTTCCGGATGTGGTAACGGTGAAGACGGCGGTGGTTCCGGCCTGCAGGGTGGTGGAGGTCGGACTCAAGGCCATCACCGCGGGGGCCTGAGTCGTGGCTTCCGGAGTGGCCGCACCGTTGGCGGCGGATCCGCCGCAGCCGGTCATGAGGATGGAAGCGGCCGCAGGCAGGGCCAGGACCAGGATCAAGGAAACAAGACCTCTGCGCCAACGCTGCGGACGGCCTTGGTATACAGTTCGGGCAGGCCGAATGATTGACATAGAACTCCTTTGCCCCGGCCCAGGGCAGCCGTGCCCCGCCAAGGACGGACGGTTGGTTTCGTGGTACGGCCTGGATCACCAGACCGGTTTGGTAAGGCTTTTTGGGGGGAAAGCCGACAGGTTCGCTCTGCTGGAACCGCTCAGGGGATCTGACGACGAGAGTATCCGTTATTCCCCCCAAAAAGCCATGAGTTTTCAGTCGCAACTCACGATATTTCAAATATTTAACATGACAATTTTGTTATCATCCATTTAGCTTTGACCTTAATTAACTGAAGTTAGAAGTGGATAGGATGCGGCTCCGGCCTGGGCCATGAGCACCATGCGGCTTTGAGTCATGAAATTGATTGTTTTTCACCATTCAAGGCAAGGCCGGCCTTGAACCGGTTGCCCGTGGCTTCCTTGAGGCTGCGCAGGCCCTTGAAATCGGCAGTGGTGACCGTGCCGGAAGCCTTCACCTCCACGCCTGCGACCTCCTGGGCGCCGCACTCGATCACTGGGCGTCTTGATGAGCCGGCTCAGCCGGTTGCTGGGCCACGGCGGCCATTCCTCCAGCAGGAAGACCCGCTCCAGCAGGGTCACGTAATCGCGGATGGTCTGCCGGGACAACCCGAACGGGGCAGCCAGACCACTCACGTTCAGCAACCGCGAGGCCTGGCCTGCGGACGGCTCGTCCAATGCGCAGCGTTGGGCCCCCGTTCCGATCAGGAGCCGCCCTCCGGGGTCCAGCCGCCGCCCAGGGCCTTGTACAGCGCCAGCACCGCCAGCAGCTCGTCGCGCTTGGCCTGGACCAGGTTGCGCTCGCCGTCGAAGGCGGCGCGCTCGGCGTCCTGGACTTCCAGGTAGGCGGCCACGCCTCCCATGAAACGCTGGTTGGCCAGGTCCACCTGCTTGTCCAGGGTGGCGGTGAGGTCCTGCTGCTGGATCCGGGTCTCGCGGGTCTTCTGCACCGACACCAGGGAGGTGGCGGCGTCGTTGAAGGCCTGCTGCACCGCCTTGGCGTACTGCAGCACCATCTGCTGCTGCTGCAGCTCGCTCAGGCGGACCTGGGTGCGCAGCCGCCCGGCGTTGAAGATCGGGGCGGTCACGCCGGCGCCCACGTTCCAGATCTTGGATCCGGGGCCCACCAGGCTGGACAGCCCGGAGCTGGCGTAGCCGTTGCCGGCCGTGAGCTGGATGGAGGGGAACAGCTCGGCCTTGGCCACGCCGATCTGGGCGTTGGCGGCCACCAGCTGCTGCTCGGCCATGCGCACGTCGGGCCTGCGCTCGAGCAGGTCGGACGGCAGCCCGGGCGGCACCGATACAACCAGGCGCTGGTCGTCCAGGGGCAGCCCGCGGGGCACCGGGTCCCCGTAGCGCCCCAGGAGCACGTCGATGGCGCCCTCCTGCTGGGCGATCTGCTGCTCCAGCATGGGGATGACCACGGACGCCGACTGCACCAGGGACTGGGCCTGGTTCACGTCCGACATGCTGGAGACGCCGCCCTCGCGGCGGAGCTGGATCAGCTGCAGGGACTGCCAGCGCGAGCCCAGGGTGGACCGGGCCAGGTCCAGCTCGGCATCCAGCTCCCGGAGCTGGAAGTAGGCCTGGGCGATGCTGGTGACCAGGCCCTGGATGACCAGGTTCTGGTTCTCCCGGCTGGCCAGGAACTGGGCCCGGGCCGCCTCGGTCTGGCTGCGCAGCTTGCCCCAGAAGTCCAGCTCCCAGGAGATGCCCATGTTGACCACGTACTGGTCGGACGGGGTCGCCTTGGTGCCGTACAGGGCGCGCGTGGACTGGTCGATGCCGCGGGTGGCGCCCAGGTTGGAGGCCACGCTGGGCGACTCGTAGGACTTGGCGATGCCCACCTGGGCGGCGGTCTGCAGCACCCGGTTGGCGGCCAGCTGGACGTCGGCGTTGGCCTGCAGCCCGGCCAGGATCAGCTGCTGCAGCACCTGGTCCTGGAACAGCTCGAACCAGGGCAGGTCGGCGAAACTGGCGCCGGGGGCGGGCTGGGCGGCCTGGCCGGCGTAGGCCGCCGGCAGGGGCTCCTTGGGCCGCTCGTAGGTGGGGGCCATCCGGCAGGCGGGGGCGAGGGCCCCGGCCAGGACCAGGCCCAGACGGATCGCGCGGTTCATGGTGACTCCTCCTCCCGGGCCGCCGGGGCGGCCGGGGCTTTGGCGCGGGGGCGCAGGGCCGCCACCACGCGCTCGACGGCGACGTAAAGGGCCGGGATGACCAGCACCCCCAGCGCGGTGGCGGACAGCATCCCGCCGAACACGGCGGTGCCCATGGTCCTCCGGGCCGAGGCCCCGGCCCCGCTGGCGATCACCAGCGGCACCACGCCCAGGAGGAAGGCGAGGGAGGTCATGAGGATGGGGCGGAAACGCATGCGCGCGCCCTCCAGCGCCGCCTCGGCCGGGCCGAGCCCGTCCCGGTCGTGCTTGTCCTTGGCGAACTCGATGATGAGGATGGCGTTCTTGGCGGCCAGGCCGAGCAGCATGACCATGCCGATCTGGGCGTAGACGTCGTTGAAGGTGGGCACTTTCTGGATGACCATGCGCGAGAACAGGGCCAGGAACGCCCCGAAGATGCCCAGCACCAGGCCCAGGATCACCCCGAACGGGACGGCCCAGCTCTCGTACTGGGCGGCCAGGAACAGGAACACGAACACCAAGCCCATGCCCAGGGTCACCATCTGGGAACCGCCGGCCAGCTTCTCCTGGTAGGCGGTGCCGGTCCAGTCGAAACCGAAGCCCTGGGGCAGCGAGGCCCGGGCCGCGCCCTCCATGGCCTCCAGGGCCTGGCCGGTGCTGGCCGAGGACGCGTTGGAGCCGCTGATCTCGGCCGTGCGGAACATGTTGTAGCGCTGCACCAGGTCGGGGCCGGTGCCCGGCCCGTAGCGGACCAGGGTGCCCAGTGGGACCATGTCGCCGGCGTCGGAGCGCACGTAGAAGTTCCGGATGGCGTCGGGGCTGTCCCGGAACGGCTGGTCGGCCTGGATCATGACCTTGTAGGTCTTGCCGAACCGGTTGAAGTCGTTCACCTGCAGCCCGCCCAGGTAGATCTGCAGGGTGCGGAACACCTGGTCCACCCGCACGCCCAGCACCTTGGCCTTGTCCCGGTCCAGTTCCAGGTGCACCCGGGGCACCTGGGTGCGCAGGCCGCTGAACAGGTTCTGCACCTCGGGCCGGGCCGAGGCGTCGGCCAGGAACTGCCGGGTCACCCGCTCCAGGTCCTGGGGGGTGTGCCCGCCCTTGTCCTGGAGCTCGAACTGGAACCCGCCGGCGGTGCCCAGGCCCGGGATCGGCGGCGGGACCGCCACGAACGGGCGGGCCTCGGGGTAGGAGGCGGCGAGCTTCTGGAACCTGGGGAAGATGCCGCGCAGGATCAGGTCCGGGGTGCGCCGCTGGTCCCAGGGGGCCAGCACGGCGATCAGGGTCAGGTTGTTGGAGCTGAACGTCCCGGTCAGGATGTTCAGGCCGCCGAAGGTGAGCACGTCCTGGACCCCGGGGATGGCCAGGATGTCCCGCTCGGCCTTGCGCGCCAGCCGGTCGGTGCGCTCCATGGAGGCGCCGTCGGGCAGCGTGAGCATGAGGTAGAGCCCGCCCTGGTCCTCGATGGGGACGAACCCGGTGGGCAGCACCTTGGCCAGCCCGCCGGTGAGCGCCGCCAGCAGCGCCAGGCACGCCAGCACCAGGGCGAACCGGCGCACGCAGAGCCCGAGCAGGCTCCGGTAGCCGCGGGTCAGGCGCTCGAACCCGGCGTCGAAGCCCCGGAGCAGCCACCCCAGCGGGCCCCGGACCGGCTTGCGCGGGCGCAGGATCATCCGGCACAGGGCGGGGGTGAGGGTGAGCGCCACCAGGGCCGAGAGCAGCACCGCCACGGACAGGGTCAGGGCGAACTGGCGGTAGAGCTGGCCGGTGATGCCGCCCATGAACGCCACCGGCACGAACAC
>Ga0326727_10001263_pt1 | contig 95608 bp, 87 predicted proteins | sample MB2enrmetagenome_FD_207643 | JGI IMG/M metagenome (GOLD analysis project Ga0326727, IMG submission 207643) | Lab enriched peat soil microbial communities from McLean, Ithaca, NY, United States - MB29MY | ecosystem: Environmental > Terrestrial > Soil > Wetlands > Peat | place: USA: New York... | reverse complement strand
TTTCAAGGTCGTCGTGGTGTTGTAGGACGACCACCGCGCGTAGTTTCAATTCCCTTGTGTTCGGGATTTAGATTTCAAGATTATATTATATTACTAGATAAGATATGAGAGCTTTAAATCCGTGCGACTTTAACAACTGCCGCGGCGATGGTCACCTTTCCGTTCGGGGGTATAAAAACATCATCGAAGCCTGGTCGTCCTCTTTTTAACCCCAAGCCCATCTGCATGCTCCCCGATCCTGCTTCAAGAAGACATCGGCAGATGAGAAAAATGGCCAGATTTTTCCTATTCGGCAGGTTCGAATGAGCCCTATTTTTGTCGGTCGCTTGCATTCCAAGCCGTGCAAGTCCTATCACGAATTTTTTCAAGTGCTGTCCCGCCACCAATTCCGATCATCTCATAATAACTATAACGAACCATCCGCGCAACATTCCATGAAAATCGGTCGTGAACATTGACCAATCTCCAAGATGGTAAAGACACCGTCGGAGATTGAACAGTAATATTCCCAAATTCATGTGATGTCCTACCGTCGCTTGTCTAAGTATCAAATCGATTCTGAAAATCCCCGATTTCAAGAAATTTGAGCAAAGTTTTCTTGGGAATTAAGAAAGCGATGGCGGGAGACCGTATGCGCACTTATCGGCATGAAAAAGTTCTCGACAAGTGATTTCGCTGCAACACTATTTCTTGAGCCTGTGGCACCTTGAGTGAAAATATCTTGTTAAAACGATACTGAATATTACCACGGGCGCGAGTACTGATCCCGGGCCAATCCTGTGCTTATGTCGGTTCGTGTGTCTTCAATTCACGGGGAGGCGTTCCGAGGTTGTTTAACGATGCCGAGTTCCGACGAACCTGTCGCCACGTACGAGGTATACCGGTCCCCGTGCCGGTATTGCGGTATGCCGATAACCTTTGAGAAAAAATATGGCGGAAAATTCCCCTACCACGTCGACGCCGATGGCCATGTCATTGGCGATGGTCGGTGCCCAAAGTTTGCCCAGCAGGGCAGTGATGAAGATGATTCCTTTTCCATGGCTCCAGGACAGGGGTCAGGCAGGCGATCAAACCGATCATCCTCGCGATCCAAGACGACGCCGCAATCGAAACAATCAGGGCCAAACTCTTCGAAGAAACCGGCAATCGATGATAGTGAGACTAATGATCGAGCAAGTCCAGATTCCTCGGAGGGCACGGAAGCGTGGACAAACCCGTTCTCCGGGATCCCTGCCAACAAAAAAAAAAGCACCCGATCGAAGGGAAATAAAAAACCTTCACAAACCAAGTACCAAAAGCATCCCCATAACGAACCCAATTCTCCACATAGTAGCGACGTGACCCCCGTCTCTTCCCCTCCAATTCAAGAAGACGAGTCGGCCTGTGCCACCAGAATCGTGAAGATCAACACCGATTTGCTCTCGCCATTTTTCTATTACCGCGTTGCGACCTCTCATGTAGTAAATCTTGGCACGAGGCGAGCGATCTGTGATTTGGCAAGCTCCTTGTTCGGCGGGAACTGGATCCTGTCACATCCGGTTACCAGTGCCTTCCCTTCTCAGGGTGGAGTTCCTAATACACTTGTAGAAGGCGATTTTCTGGCTAATGCAAACGTGGCACAAAACAGGGTCATCGACTCGGACGCGGCAGGCGGTGAGTCCGTGCCAGGTGCAAGGTTTTTGCTCTTGTCCGATATCTCCGTTCCAGACGATGATCTTGTCAATTTCATATCAATGCTCGCCACGTTATCGGACGCCACGTCAGGTTTCAAGGCGCCTTTTGGCCTGGTCGAATGGATTACCCGGCAGGAAAATGTAATCCCCGGCCCGTGGGACATCGCTTCCATGGCCGCTTTCGGGCTTGTTGGCGGCATGCTGGAATCCATCACGAACAAGTTGATTCCTCCTGCCAGCACGAAGGGCACTCCCGACCGGCCCGTGCTGGTACTCGATCATACCTTCATACCTCTCGTTACCAACGGCCAGCCTGCAATTCTCATGCACGTCGAGAAGAACGCCATGGGAATGGATAATCTTTCGAGCATACTTAGGTCCTCGCTTTTGGAGCCCAAAGATTTGGTCGGTCACCAAGTGAAGGATACGACCTCGACGTTTCATGGCGTCATCGTTGCAATCATTGGCACCTTGGGAGAGAATCAGAACCGCCAGCGTCTCATCCAGCTCACCCAAAAGCCTTCTACAAAGATCGTGCTCGAATCTGCACCCGATGGCGACCTGATCTTGGGTGTCGCGAGCGGCGAGCACGTCTATGAGTACATCACGTCGATGTTGCTACTTGTCCAACCACAAGGTCCCTCGCCTCCTGCACTAATCAGCCAATTCAAAGGATCTCCAAAGACTGATGACATTCTTGTCGATTTCATCAATCTCTGCAATAATCCGGCAAGATTTATAGATCGAATCATCGAGTTGATTCAAGGGCAGTATCCCGATCTTCTGAAACTCTCCGAATGAAATATTGGATCGCACCCTATGCTCAACATCACCGTCAGCGCCGGCAACGACTCCGACGTGACGTTCAGCCTCCTCGGCAACACATACGCGCCCGTCCTGAAGGCCATCTACCTCGAATACACCATCCCCGCCGCCCTCGCCAACGTGAACCTGTGCCTCGCGGCGCGGGTCATGTCCGTCACCAGCAGCCCTGCCCTCACCATCCAGACGGTCAACGCGCCGCTATTGCCTTGGGATATTCGATGGTATAAGGAAATAGTTTTAAGCGGTATCTTCAAGAATGATATCAATAACAAAGGCGCTGATGGCCGCTCGTGGGTAAAGACCTGAAGGCGCAGATTCGCACGGCACTTGGCGAATTTGGCCCGTGCACCGTAAGGGATCTATATGATTATCTCAGATCAGACCTGGCAGTCACTCGCGGGTTGCTTCGATCGAACGGGCTGTCGAAGAATAGGATATACCAAGAGTTAAATAATATCATCAAAGAAGACGAATCGATCGTGAAGTTCCAATGCGATGACAGCATTTTTCGTTTCGGTGTCACGCAATACCCTCAATACCTACATTCCGAGCCCCATTTCCTATCCCTGAAAGCGAAACTGCGAACCTGTATCGATTGTGCTCAACAAATCATGGAGTGTGACGACCTGAGCTTTCATTTTCCTGCTCGTTGCGATAAGTATGAACCACAGCACTATTTCAAGATACTTCCCTTAAAAGACGTACGGGCTATCATTTCCGATGATTTCACATATGGTGTTATGGAAAAGAACTATATTTTTTCGCTTCGATGGCCAAAAGAATCTGAGCTTTGGGTGATCAACGAACTTGCACGAAAATTGGGGCACATTCCACCAAGCCGCCTTCTCCCGCTAAAAACCCATGAATCGATCGCAAATCCATAGATTATTTTAAAATAATCTTTGTCAGACTAGCATCTTAAGAATCGAAAAAATTCGTATCACTCATTCAAACCGTATAGCAACAATGCGTTCTTTTATTCCATAAGTGGGATATTGTAAAGCGTACGAATTCCTGAAGGCCTATGGGTGAAGCAACCATGGACATTGAGAAAGTTACCGAAGAGTTGATCCGCCTCGCAATGGAACAGAATCAGTTGAAGGAGGAATACCAAGTGCTACTGGATTTCTCGACAAAGTGCCTTGACCTGGAAAGTACCATCGATGAAGATGAAAAGAACAAGGGTTTCAGGAACCTAATCGACGAGCTAAACCTGTGAACAGAAGATGAATAACATGGTTGATTTTCCGAACCCGTCAATCTCGATTTCACTCGCATCTTCGGGCAGAAAAACAATTCCCGAGATCAAGCCGGACCCTATCATCCAGATCCACGGCCGAAACGGGGTTGGAAAGTCTATGGCTGCGAATATGCTCGAGATCGCGTCGGGTAATTACTTATTCCAGAGCGAGAGCCAATTTCAAAAGCTGAAGGAAGTCATCGAATCGTGTTCCATAACTATCGCCGCAGCGGGTGGAAATGAAATCTTTGAAGTAAATCTAACTCCCGCGACATGGAAATTCGACCGAAGTATGAACACTATTAACCCGATGACGATCGGGGATTATAAATACAACGAGAAGGAGCTCAAGTTCAAGGATTTCAAAAAAAGAGTCAACGTCCGCGTCATTCGCGGTGATGAATCGCTCACTCAACAGGTCGCTTTCTTCAAGGACATCTTTGTCTCTAAGATAAACCAAAGACTCGAAAACTTGGATAAAGTCCGGTCACTAACCGATGGATACAAGAATTGGCTCGATCAACAAATTAGCGAACAGGACGTTAAGAATTATGAACAAAAGCAGGAAGCATTCAATGCACTTCTTGATAAGCGGGATTCTTTAAACACAACGATCGGCAACCGCGAACTATCCCTTGCCCAGTTAGATAAGCAATTCCCGCTTCTCGAAGAGCTTCAATTCAGGCTCGAGAACCAGGTCGAAGATCTTGAAAAGGAGAAGCAACAACGCCAAGAAAATCTCGAGTCCTTCAAGGCCCAGCTTGAAGAAAAATACAAAGAGAAACTGCAGCTCGAAGACAAGTTGAATGAAATCCAAGGAAAATCCGGCCAAGAAGTACAGAAATGGATCGACTCCAAGGCATCCCTTGAGAAGAAGCTCTCAAAGAGCAAGGAACGCCTCAAGTCCGTATTCGATGCTGGCCAAGTAGAGAAAATATTCAAAGCCACGGATCAACAAGCAACGATCACGTACATTCAAGGCCAGATCGGCACCTTGGAACAGCGCCTGATAAAAGTCAAGGAAGACTTTGATCTCTTGAGTGAAAAAAGCCAGAGAGTTCTTGGTATCAATGGTTTCTTGAGCCGATTAGAAGAAGTGTGCAATCAAGCAAGCAAAGAAGCCTATGCTGACGACAAGTTCATCACTGTTTACGGGTCAAACGAAGAGATGATGCTATCCCCGACGGATCTCTTGGCCATCATCACGACGAGCAAGCAGGAGTTTAGCAACGACACGGAACTCGCCGATTATGAAAAGGAAGTTATGCGAGTCAACCAAGAGATCCAAGTTTTAAAAGATCAAAAAGGTTGTCTTGGAGAAATTGAGGGCTTCCAGAAGAAAATCATTACATTGACCAATCAAATCAAAAGCAAGGGAAATATGATTACCGATCTCTTCGATCAACAAGCTAAGATATCCATCCCCGACAAGATTCAAGAAATCGAAGGTTTGATTGACGAAATCAATGCGAGCATTCTTTCAAATCAAGATGCGTTGGAAAAACTCGGCAATAACATAGAGGAACTGTCTCAAACGCGTTCAGAAAATGTGATCGCCGCTGAGTTAAATAATCTAGGATGCGGGTTGAAGGATATCAAAATAGAAACTGTTGCGAAAAAGAAGGCAGATGTTCAACGGGAGATCAGCAAGAATGAACACCAGATAGAAGATCAAAAAGCATTGCTTGAAGAAACGGACCAGAAGTTCGGCAATGCAAAGAAGCAGGTCGATGAAGTCATACCTCGGTTCCGAGCGATTGGTAAGAAGTTCGGATATCCGCAATTCGGGCCGTTCATCGAATATTTCAGGGGTCACGTGCAAAAACTTAACAAATTTAGCAAGATGTTAGACAATATGACTTCAAAGCTCAATTCTCTCTTGAAAGATATGGAAGCCATCACATCGGGGAAGTCGATAAAGAGCCAGAAGAATGCAGCACTCATCAACAATGAATTCGATCGTACTTTCAGGGAATTATATGGCCAACCTGAATTTTTCAAGTACGTATTCACGGGATACACGAACATCAAAAGATTTGACATCGCGAACCGCTCCATAATTTTCGAGACAAATGAAGGCATGGAAGAGACGAGAGACCTCTCTGAATTTTCGAGCGGTGAGAAGACCTATGCGTATTGCAGGGCCATCATTTCTATGATCGCAACCTCAGCGAAATACAGCATCATCGTCTTGGACGAGTCGTATGCGTTGCTAGATCACGATCACAGCGAAAATCTTTACGAATTCCAAAAGCTGCAAATTGCGGAAGGTGGGATCGCCAAGTTCATCAACATCTTGCCCCTAAAGGAAGATATTGCAACGAATATCGAGAAATTGAGGTCTGCCTTGGACAAGGAAATCCAGCTCGGAAATGAGGAGGACCAAGCCATCCTCCAAGGCCAATTGCAGGAACAAGAAACCTTCCTTCAAGAGGTCAACGACTGGGGGTATTACCAAAAGATCATCCCACTCACCTAATCTCGAGCACGAGGAGATAGCCAGCGAAGCTCACATTTCTTGGTGGCGCACGAACCATCGGATGCACCTGCACGATCCTGGAAGAGGGGCAAACGAAGCTGCTCGTTGATTACGGCGGGGATCCATCCCACCAAACCAAGATCGATCTCGATCCAAAGGAAATGCATTCGATTCGCGCCATTCTCATCACGCACGCACATTACGATCATTATGGAGGCTTATTCGACCTTTTTATGGACTCCCCCGGTACGAACTCTATCCCGCGTATATATTGCACTGAACCGACGAAACGGTTCCTACTTGATTTTGGGTACAAGGAATGGCTTCTTTTTGGTCGTAGGTCGCACGAGCTGAGCCAGCCAGCCCAGAATCGATTTTTTCAAGCCTTGAAACAAAAAATTGCCACTCTTTCCTACGGTCGCGAGCACCAGATTGGCGATGTCACCGTCATTTTCCTCCCCGCATCCCACATCTTAGGCGCGGCACAGATATACGTGCGCTCCCCGTTTGCTGAAGGGCTCTTCACGTCAGATTTCAAGCCTTCCGGCACGTACTTGCTCCGCGGTTTCGATGTGGCCAGCCTGGTAGACTCCTATAATATTGAACTTGCCCCCGATTTCATCGTGACCGAATCGACTTATGGTAAAGATGATAGTTCAAGAGACCCGGAGCAGGCCGAACAGGAATTCATTCAGGCAATTCGATCGGTGTTCGAATTAGGCGGAAACATTTTGGTTCCGTGCTTCGCAATCGGCCGTGCCCAAGAATTCATGACGTATTACTATTCAATGATGAATAAATATTCTGGTATCACCCCGCTGAACATTTTTTTCGTGGGGGCAACGAACCAGGCAACACAGATCTATGTCGATGCGGCCCGTGCAGCGGGGGACGGCGATGCCATCTTTCGGGACAATCCTAAGCGGTTGCTGGAATGGACCAACCTGCTCTCAGTACGGGATTTTGAAACCTATTTCAAGGCCATCGGCGTGCGCGGCGACTTGCGCCAGAAGTTAGGACATGTATCGGCTAATGGACTCAACGTGTTCATTACATCCGGCGGGATGCTCCAAGGACCTGCGCACGAGTTATTTATGGAGTTGAAGGACAACCCAAGCAATGCACTGTTCCTCGTTGGGTACCAAGCCCGTGGCAGCTCGGGCAACGCGATCATCGAAGCATCGAAATCCACAGAGATAAAACGCCGCCTCAGGATTGCTGGGACGAATATCTTCGTGGAGCCCGAATTGTCCAAACCGACAGACAAGTCTACAAACCAACGCGAGCAAACGCAATCTAAGCCATTGGCCTTTCGATTCAAAGTACTGCAATTCCCGATGTTCTCAGCACATTCCATCTTCCTCGAAAAGATGGACTATTTGCGAGGGTATGCTTCACGAACGAAAAAAAAGATCCGGTTTCTCACCACGCACGGAACTCCCGAGAACTGCATCGAGCTTGCAGATGAACTCGCCGCCATTCCAAATTGCGAAGGCGTTGCCCCTCAAACCAAGGAACAGTTCGATTTTTGACAACACGCTAAAAAGTGGGGTTTGTCTTGGTGCCATTTCAGATGCGATCACGTATCCGAGTCGAAATCTGAGCCATCAAGAAATTTTCCCAAGAGAAAAAGAATGAAATTTGCGATCAAAGAAAAAATGGGGCGTCATCGAAAGATTTGGCTATTGAGTTGGGAATTAACGTAAGAACGATTAACGCATTTTTTTTCAGGAATGACGTGCATCCGAATGAATTAAGCATTAGAGAAATGAACCGAAAGTATGAAATTGATCACGATTTTTTCAAGAAGGTCGATACTAGAGAAAAAACTTATCTTTTTGGCTTGATCATGACAGATGGAAACATTCATCGGCAACACTATTCATTGCGCTTTGATCTTCAGGCAAGGGATAGAGAACTATGCGAGATTGCACGGCGATATCTTGGCTCTAATGTTCCCATCCGGGAGCGTTCAGTCAAGTGAGGCGGGCCAAAAGTTTACGTTTACGTTCAATTCAATAGCATGACCTTAATCAAGGATTTGGAAAACCTTGGTGTTAATAGAGGAATGAAAGAACACCAGAACACGTTCCCGGATGAAAATAAAGTTCCGAAACAATTTCGCCCAGATTTAATCAGAGGAATTATCGATAGAGATGGAAGTGTAATTATTTCACATAGAACAAGCAAAAACTCATCATATCTTTCATACAGCGTGAGCATTTCAGGAACGCAAGAGATGTTGAAGGGTCTGCAACAAGCTCTTATTTCGGGTGTTCATTTGAATGAAACAAAGATTGTGCCCGATAAGAGAAGTGCCTATAATTATCAATTAGCCTATGGCGGTTCTGGAAATGTCGCAAAAATATTTGATTTTGTTTATCCACCCGGATTCAACCCGGAGGGCAATTGCCTGCAGCGCAAATATGACCGCATGAAAGAAGCATGGGAAAAATACCATTCAAGGAATCCATAATATTGTTGACTAAGCAACTTCACAAGGAGGTATCATGGAAATCGTGTTAATTTACAGTATATTGCATTCAGTAATAGGAGAAGGGAGAAAGAAATCTGGTTCAAATTTTCATATCCTTCCAGTAATCAGCAACGTGCACCACCTTGCCCGTACGAGACGACTCGATGGCGCCCATCGAGATCGCAAACGATTTGAAGATGCTCTGGAAGCTGTTGAGCGGCTGGTTCTGGCCGTGGCTCTCGATGCACCGCTTGACCTGCTCGAGGATGATGCACTGGCCCTCGAAATTGGTGCCCATGTGCTCCACGCCGTCGTTTCCCGCATCGGCCATGAGGTAGGCATCCTCGTCGATCTTCGTGCCCTCGTCGTCGAGATACTTGATGATCTTGATCCAGGCGTCGTCGACCTGAATTTCACCCTTCTCGAAGAGCAAGCGCTGGTAGTTCTTGTCGGGCGTTTTGGGACCACGAGACTGCCAGTCGCCGTAGATCTGGCCCCATACCCACTCGTGGCGGTTGTCGACGTTTTCGGGATCGGAGAGGGCCACGTTCACGAAGCAAGTGGAGCTTCCAGACCACTTGCTATAACGTGGGATAAATGCATCGGCGTAGACCTGAACCGGGTCTAGCCCCGTCCAGTATCGAAACAGGTCGAACCAGTGGGGGCACATGTCCTCGAGATAGACTTCCGGAAGGAAGCGGCGCCAACCTCTGCGCTTCTCGCCCCAGCTACCTGCACTGGCGAGCCGGATGAATGCCAGCTTGCCGAGCTCGTTGTGATTCTTGATGTAATCCTTGACTAGGAAATTTTTTCCAAAGTATCGATATTGCTGACCGACGCTGGTCGCCAGTTCGGGGTGATCGATGGCGCACTGCACCATCTGGCGTCCCTGGTAGATCGTAGACGCCATGTTCTTCTCGCAGATCACGTTGATGCCGAGGTCCATGGTCTCCTTGACGAGCACGTGGTGCGTGTAGATCGGGGTCGCGATGACCGCCACGTCGGGCTTTCCCCTGTCTTCCACGAGATCGTCGATGCTGACGAAGAAGTCTTCCTGCGTGAGCCCGAACTGGCCCATGTGTTCCATCAATTCGGTGTCGATGTCGACGATGGCGGTGAGCTTGAAGCCGGGGTGCTGCTCGATCGACCGGCGCCACGAACCGGCGTGGCCGCCCATGCCGATGATGACGATGTTCAGCGCGTCATCGTTCTTTGGAAGGCTAGTTAGATTTTCCATGAGACGGGATGGGGGCCGGTGCCATAAAAATGAATAGTGCAAGTCCGCGCTATAAAAACTAGTCAGGTGCATAAAAAACAAGATCAGAAGAGATCTTTCATCTTGGCCAAGTTCTTCTTGATGTCGGCCGTGCTCATGGACCAACCCTGAAAAACGGGAACGCGGTGGGGATCAGGTCCTTGGATCGTGCGAACCTATCCTGCAACAGCAATCGGGGGGCATGCCCATGAAGATGAAGTTGAACGATCAAGAAGCGACACTCCTGTTACTCCTCGGGGAAAGAGCAAAACTCTCCAAGAACGAAAATCCGATTTTTACGGATCGTAAAGCCGTTGAAGTCGTGCGCAATCTCGATTTCGATCACGTGAAAGATCGCCCATTCATGGCCTTCTTCGGGAACAAGTTCGACCTCGTGGACCGGGATTTGTTAGACCTATCATCGATCGAGGCCAAGGCAGCCAGAATCGGCGTCCGACTATTCATGACATCTGCCAAAGAAAGCATCGCGGTTTCGGACGTGTTCGTGCCAACTGTCGAGCAGTTCGTGAGCGATCGCTTCCATTGACGGGAGAATGAGAAAGTGAGCATCAGGTCACGCGTTATCTTTGGAGGCGTTTGGATATCAAGAAAACGTTGCAACAAATCGACATACTTTCCAAGCAATTGGATTTCCCCTGGTCGCAGGGTACACAGGATGTGTACCTTGGGCCACGAACCACGCATCGGTCAATGTTTTGACAAAGGGCCGTGAGCGGTTGTAATATTTTCTCGCGATCCAGCGCAACAAGATCTTGTCATCGGCATCCGCCGGCTCCTCTTGCCTTGCGTGTCCTTTTGCTATACGCATCACTCTATGAAAGGGTTGATCCCCTATTTCGTGGGCCCGGCTTATCATATCCGTGATCTTAACGAATGGCTGCATCTTGCCCACGCCGTCCACGCCGTCAATTGAGGTTCCGTGTCAGGTCAAATTCCCGTTGAAAAGTTTGCAACGAATTTCGGCGCCAGTTCTGGTCACCTTTTCAATAAAGCGCGTACATCTGTTCGCTGAACGTCGGGTTTATACCTCGATGTGGGACAATGATGGGTAGAGAATCACGCAAAACATCTCAAACCTTTCCCAAGAAGCAACTACGGGCTTTAGTGCAGAATCGCCGGAAATGCGGCTCTATGCCACGATCATCGCCCGGTACGCGAACGAGGACATCGACGGGATGGTCCTTCCCAATGCAATCCTCGAAGCGGACCAGATCATCGAGCAGGGATGCTGCGACAGCGACGAGGGCTCGTTTTACCGCAATGTGATCTTGTTGGCCAATGGCGTCCGCTTCAAGGACAAACCATTGGACAACCTTGGCGAGAACCTCGATTGCGTGAGCAACACGGACCGGACCAAGTACATCGCAGATCTTCAATCGGTCTTTTAATCTATCAAGGCACCATTCTCCTTGATGATGCTTTGCAACCCGTAATTTATATGGCACGCGGTATATGGCATCCTCGTCCAGCTCAGAATCAGGCGCCTAAGATCGTCGACGCCATCGCCACGTCGGCCCTGACCATGGACCTGCTCAGACTCGACGAGGCCTCGGCCCACGACTGCCTGCTCCCAGTGAACTCGGTGAACATCGGTGTCCTTGTGAACCGGCATGCGATGACACTGGTTCCTTGGTTGGCCTTTACGTGAAATATTGATCAAGGAGCATATCCACCTCCCTAAGGTCTTTTACCTTGATGGAATTCCGCTGAATCAAGTCTCTGTTTAAAAACTCGAACCGCTCATGGAGATTCGCGAGCTTCTCGTAGAACACGTCCAGATTTTTTTCGACCAAGAGCACCGCCGTGCTGTCTTTCCCGTAATGGAAGATAAAGATGACATCTCCATGGTCGAGAAAACGAATGCGATCCTTGCTCTTGGCGATTTCTTGGAGCATTGATTGTATCCCGAATAGCCCTCCTCCTGCGAGGTCATCATCGGCTCTATTTCCGCCATTCTTTTCATGATCCTCCTTGAAATCTCTCGAAATCAACAGCAACCCGTTGTTGGAAATGATATATATCTTGAGCAGGAAATCGTGCCAATTGCGAGTTGACGGCTGGAGACTCTCCTTGACCGGAATGAAAAACAAAATGATAGCGAAGATCAGCAAGTAATCAAATCCCGAATACACGATATTGGTGCCAATGAGCAGATCTCTTGCCACGTATCCAATGGTGGCGCCCACGATCGTCGAAAGCAGCAAAACGCTGGTGATCCTGCCCGTGGAATAGGTACCGGAGAGATCCCCGGCAAGCACGAGCGCGAGTAGCGCGATCAACGTGACCGCCGCTGTATAGATGCAGGCACGAATCGCATCCACTACGATGCTCGATTTTCCGGGATTGTCAAAGAAAATGGAAAAGGCACCAAGCAGGAAGAAAACCACGTAAGCGATTGGTTTTCTACCAGCGTGATCGAGCACCACGGGAAATATTAGCAACGATACAGCCGCGGCGAGCAAGGCAATGATCGCGCCTGTCGGATCGAACAGTGATTGCGCGGTGTTGGGCTTGAACACCGAGTTGAAATAAAACCCGAGGGTTAGCGCTGCAAAGAAGAGAAATAAACCTGTCCGGAACGTCCTGGTTTTCTTCAGGATACCGAAAAACACGCGGAGATTGGGTTGCTCCTGTCCCTCTTCCATGTTCCGCGAAGGAATACAGGGTATGAATGGCCGAGGTTTCTTGGCCGTGATGGCCAAGGATGTTGCGGCTATTATTGCTGCCGGGATCCAGGCCCATTGAACCAAGCTTGGGATAAAGTAGAGCAGGCTTGTCACCGGGACAGCCATGGCCGTGGTGATGACGATGAGCAGAGTGAGGACGCGCGCCCGGTTGAGCAGGGACGTGAGGGCCAACATGCCCGTTACAAACGCGATCGCCAGCATTCCGAGCACGATGGCGAGGGAGATCGTAACAATTACCAAGTAAATCGGGATATTAATAAATGCTAGGCTCAGGACCAATGCCGTCGCCACGAGCGCAAGGATCTCGAACAGCCCGTTATGTTTGATGAGCCGGTCGTAGATCATCCCGCCGAGAACGAGTGACGGCACCGGTATGAATATCACTACTAGGTACACCCACCACAGGGCTTGTCCCATCCCGGTGGGAGAGAACTCGCCCCCTGTGACATGGACGAACATGAACCCCAATGCGGTAAGGATTATCGACCTTCCTGCCACGTGCAGCGCACGGGCCCGGGAAACGTGCACGTCCTTCCGAAAGACCCTTGATAGGACATTCGCAACACTCCTCTTGGCACCTTTGCCCCGGCTTGTCGCGAGCACGGTCGGGTCAGGAGGAATATCGTTCATTATTTGCACCCTTGTTTCTAGTCATGTAAAGGAGATTTCCGGATCTCAGGAGCCTTGGCAGGGCCATCACAGTCGCTGGCGAGGCATGGTATTAATTGTTCCAATAGCACAATCCACATAACACTGGATGGGGGGCGCAATAAAAACGAATAGTGCAAGTCCGCGCTATGAGAACTCGGGGTTTGCCCAACAGGGTTGGCATCTAGCCAAATTCACAAAAAAACAAGATCAGAAGAGGTCTTTCATCTTGGCCAAGTTCTTTTTTATCTCGGTCTTGCTCATGGACCAGATGTCCTTGCCGAGGTTCTCGATCGGCTCGTTCTTGTGAAGCATGGCCAAAACAAGCAGGAGTGCGTTCCTGACGATGTTCCGAGGGTCGACCTCTTCGGTCGTTTCCTTGACGACGTTACAGGCATCGACGATCAAGTGGCCCACCGTCTCGAAGTCGATGCCGTCCTTCACGTACTCCCGCAGGATGTTAATATAAATCGTTTCCTCGGATGTCGTTGAGAACATGGGTGTCGACCACGGAGCCTATCAAAGCGTAGAGTTATAAACTTAAACCTCTTCATGTTACAGGCCCGATACTATCAAGACGGGTCTCGCATTTATACTCTTTCATGGAACGGGGAAAATTGGCCCATCGAACTCAAAAAACAAGGATGCAACCGGTACGGATTCCCTATCAGAATGTTGATGCAGTGCCACAGAATCTCGAGAAGTTGCTCGAGAAGCAGCAGACCGTTAGCCTGTTAGGTTTTACCTATTTCGAGCAACGAGCCCAACCAATCGATTGATCCAATTCGATTGATCGCCAATTTCGAGAAGGCTGTCTAGCCGTCTGGGTCCAGCCACTTCTTGATAAACGAGACGAGATCATCACCATTGAGGTGCTTTTCTAGGTAGTCATCTCCGCCGGCTTCCAATGCTCTCTGCCTGTCCGCGTTCAAGGATAAAACCGTGAAAAATATCACGATCGGGATCTTAACCTTATCCATGCCCTTGATTCGGGAGCAGACATCAAAGCCGATGATATCGGGCAGCTTTATATCAAGCAAGACGAGATCGACATCATTTTCGTAGGCCAAGTCGATTCCCTGCTGGCCAGTACTAGCTTGCAAGACGTTGAATCCCTTTCTTTCCAACACCTGTTTGGCAAGGTTGAGCGTGTCTGGATAATCCTCGACCACGAGGATCCAGAACTGGGACGGGTTGAATTCGGTCAAACCTTCGGTCGGCGACAAGATCATATCTTGCAACAACTCTCGAGATAGAAGCGAATCCAGCAAAATTAAAGCCTGTTTTTAGAATCCTTCTTAGAAAGTTCGGCACCGTGCCCAGCGGAGCGAAGTTTATTGAAGATAACTTACAATTACTTCGTCCGCGCACGGGCATACCCGGCCAGCCATAAAAATATGTAGGGACCTAAAATGACTGTAACGCGTTCTTGATAAAATCGATGAGCTCGTCAGCGCTGAATGGCTTCACGAGAAAACCATCCCCGCCCGCCTCGATCCCACGCTGGCGATCAACATTGAGAGACAGGACGGTGAAGAATATTACCAGGGGAATTCGTTCCTTGTTCTCCATGGCCTTGATCTCGGTGCACACCCAGTACCCATCACGCTTCGGGAGCCGCACGTCCAGGAGCACCAGTTCCACGTCGTTATCCCGGACGAATTCAACGGCCTGTTCCCCATCGCCTGCCAGCAAGACGTTGAATCCCTCATATTCCAAGATCTTCTTGGCAAGGTGCCGGGTGTCCGGTTCGTCATCAACGACCAGGATCAGGTGTGCCGATGGATCGAAAGGCTCGGTTTCTTCAGCCATACAGGGTCCCTGGACGTTATTCACGTTATGGGGGTAAGGTCTAGATTGATGAAACCCTCCTTGAGCCTGGCGCGCACCCCGTTGTAGCCAGTGATGGGCTGGATGCCGCGTATGACCATGCTCTCGTTGACCAGCTCGATCTTCCAGTGCATGGTGCACAGGTGCGAGAGCGTCTTGACGCAGGCCTGTTCTTCCTTGGCAAGGGCCACGGTTACGTTGAGGAAGTTTTTCGTGAACGAGATGTTCGTGACCAGCGACTTGAGGAACTTCTTTTCGGGATACAGCAATTCAAGCGTATCGAGGCCGAGCACCAGCAATGGCGGGTTGGCATTGTCGACGCCGGCATTCATCAAGCGGTCGTGCATCTTCTTGAACATGGCTTCCGGGTCGGGGTCGATGCTCTCCACCTTTGACTGGACCCCTTCCATCGACTCGGGCGAGAACATCTCGTAAACCGTGACGTGCTTGCTGAACTTGTCCTGCCCGGTGAACCCGACGTGCAATTTCTCGAACTGGAAAATGTTGATGCCCTCGGGCAGCACGAGAAACAGGTCACGGTTGAGGTTGAGATGATTGACGATCAGTGGGATGATAAATTGGAAAAAGCCGTCCCCGATGCCGTTCCCGACCTCGATGAGCATCCACGAGCCGTAACGGATGCCGTCGTGCAGGAGTCGGTCGAGTTTCTCCGATCCCATGGACATGAGCTGGGGCCGGGGGTCGGCGATGGGCGGTCGCTTGATCATGATCTCGGGGAGCTTGAACTGGAACCTGTCAAAATGCGTGAACCGCCCGCCAGCCAACGTGTAGAGATACCTTGGGTGCACGATCTGGGCGCCGCGAAGCTTGCGGATCTCCAAGGTCCGGAGGATCCGGTCGTTCACGATCTCGCGTTTCAGGTAGATTACGGCATCGACGAGGTAATCGAGAAATGACTTCTCATCCTGCTCCGAGATGAGAATCAGGTTCACATTGGAGAGTTTTATAATGTCTGAGAGTAAGGATTCCACCCGTCGCGAGCCCAAGGCGTCAGTTTTCTTTGTTTCGAGCACCGCTTCCCACGAATCGATGGCGACGAGCAATGGCCCCTCGCCCGACTTCGATGACGCGTCGATCTCGCCGATCAGGTTCTGGACGAACTCGGGCAGGTCCTGGTACTTGAGAGCGTTGAAAATTGCATCCTTCGCCGGCACGGCCTGCCATAACGGGGAGACAATCGTCTGCGAAGCGTCAATGATCTTGAGCTTGGCCGCCTTCTCCTCGAAGCCCGGCACGTGATCGAACAGCGCCGACGGCGAGACCCGGCTCGAGATGTACATGCCGCGAGGCGATTTGAGGAGCATCTCCATCGCCAACAGCGTTTTTCCCGCCCCTGCCGTGCCCTTGATGAGGATTGAATACCCAGAGCGTTGACGGATTAGGTTGAGGAGCTCGGACGGAAGCGTCATGGTTTACACCTAAGGTTCATTCCCCACGCGATCTCCTAAGTGTCTTTTTAAACAAGGGTCCTCCACGAGGAGAATCGTGAACAGGAACGGGTTGATCCCGGTCAACCCTTCGGTCGGCGACAAGATCATTTCATGCAACAACTCTCGAGGTGCCAGCGAATCCAGCGAAATTAAAGCCTGTTTTTAGAATCTTTCTAAGAAAGTTCGGCAAGGTGCCCAGCAAAGTGAAGCTTAGTGAAGATAGCTTACCTTCACTTCGACCACGTACGGGCATAGCCGGCCAGCAATGTAAACCCAGAAAGACTTAGAGTGATTGTAACGCGTTCTTGATAAAATCGATGAGCTTGTCGGCGCTGAAAAATTTCACGAGAAAGTTTCAATTTTCAAATTTCAGGGTTCTCGGGAAGCGTCCGAGCAGATCAGTAAGCAATTTGTAGCGTGCTACATTGCCGTCGAACTTTTCCTTGAGGAGGCCCGTTTCGGACATTAACGGGGACACTGCGCGTTGAAAAAGATACGCTAGCTCGGGATCGCCCTCGCAGATCGTGATGAGCGAGAAATCGCCCGGCCCGGGGATAGGCATCGTGTCGCCCTCGAAGATGGGCAAGAAGTTGATCGTGAGATCCCGCTCCGTGAAGGAGGAGATGTCCGTGAATTTAATAATGAGGTGATTGCACGCCGTTCCCTGCACGAGAGACTGGAAGAGCAGAATCGAGAGTTGGGGAGGTATGAGGTTTTCCAGGACCGCGTTTGCGTCGTCGGACTTCGAAACGGTCATCTTGAAATGCGCGGCCATTTTAGAGTAAAATTTTGCCGCGATCGGGATGCCTTGGACCACGATCGCAGCGAATTTCAGCAAGATTGAATTGTTCTTGTCCTGCAACGGGTCCAGCAGGAAATCAGCATCCGCGTCGCGCATCAGCTCGAACGCGACTATGGTTTCCTTGAATATTTCATCGCAGATTGTCTTGAATTCCGCCTGCTTTCTCCTGACCTTGTCCACGAAGTTTTTATTGACTTTCACCCGGTCGAGGAACTTTTCCACGAACGATTCGACGAGCTGGTGACCGCACGTCTTGGACTTCAGCTCGGACTCGGAGAAGTCGAAACAGAAGTTGAGCACGATTTCCTCTTTCTTTTCGACAAAAACCTGTGTCTGGACGTATAAAGAGTGTTTCTCGAGGCGATCAACGCCTTGAAACGGGGTATGGGCGATTTCTTCCAGCCGGCCGTCACGCACGTTTTCCGCGAAGGAGATCGCGTATTTCAGCAATGTCATGTACCGCACGATGTCCTGGGAACTATACCAGAGCACCGTGTCGGTTTTTTCCAAGATTCCTATCGATGGCATTGATCTGTCGGCCTCACTGAACTTCGCGTGATCCCATACGACCGTTGATTCCTGATGATGAAAAATGGGTCTTTAAAGATTTTATAGCTAGGTTTGAGAATCTTTTCAACATTCTTCACAAGTAGTTCGCAAGAAAAATCACTCGAAATTCAATTTCAAGGCATCGGTGTCTATGGAATCTGACTGGCTCTCCGATTCTTCCTCCTGGACGGGCTCCGATATTGCTTTGGGCGGCTTTTCTAGAGTTTCCCCGTTCTTCTTGACGGGCTCGAACAGGTCCATCTTGTATGTTCGAGGCAAAACTATTGCAAAAAACGACAATTTGCAACACGAAAAAACAGAGTAAAAAGCAACCGGTGCAGGCTCAGCACACCGGCACGCGCCAGCCATACGGGTCGTCCTTCGTCCCGTACTGGATGGCCACGAGCTCGTCGTAAAGTCGCTGCGTTGTCGGGCCGACCTCGCCATCGCCAACCGTCATGCAGCTGCCCTTGTAGCAGAGTTCAGAAACCGGCGTGATCACCGCGGCCGTACCCGTGCCGAAGGCTTCCTTGAGGTCGCCGCTCTGGTAGGCTTCGATGACCTCGTCGATCGTGTAGAGCCGCTCCTCCACGGGATCGCCCCAATCTTTTAAAATTTGCAAAACCGAGTCCCGGGTGACGCCGGGCAGGATGCTGCCCGTCAGCGGGGACGTGATGATCGTGTCCCCGAACTTCACCATGAAGTTCATGGTACCGACCTCCTCGATATACTTCCTCTCGACCCCGTCCAACCAGAGCACCTGCGTGTATCCCTTCTCGTGCGCGAGTTTCGCCGCGAGCATTGACGACGCGTAGTTACCACCAACCTTTGCAAATCCGGTCCCTCCTGGGGCCGCGCGCGTGTAGGTCTCCTCGACGAGGATCTTCACGGGGGAGAACCCCGTCTCGTAATACGCGCCGACGGGGGAGAGGATAATGAAGAACAGGTAATCGGTCGACGCGTGCACGCCGAGCTCTGCTTGGGTGCCGATGAAGGTGGGCCGGATGTACAGGGACGTCATGGGGGAGTGAGGCACCCAGTCCTTCTCGACCGTCACGAGTTGCTTGATGGCGTCCAAGACATCGTCCTTGTCGAGTTGCGGCATGACTAGCCGTTCGGCCGACGCGTTCATGCGGTCGACATTCTTGTCGGGCCGGAACAGGCATATCCCGTCGCCGGGTAGCCTGTACGCTTTTAATCCTTCAAACGCTTCTTGGCCGTAGTGCAGCACGACCGCGGCCGGGTCGAGCGCAATCGGGCCGTATGGATGGATTTTAGGCTCATACCAACCCTTATCTTCGCTGTACTTCATGCTAAACATGTGGTCAGTGAATAATTTGCCAAAACCGAGCGTCGATTCGTCCTCGGGCAGTTTCCGCCGCTGCTCTTCGGGAAGCAGCTCATATTCGATGTTCATGTTCGATCTCCTTACAGATGGGTTATTGATGGGTTTTAATTGATGTCAACAATAGCTGCGCGCCTTTAACCAGATCGAGTCATATCTCTCTTGATCATCGTGAAACCACTTTCAACGAAATTAAAAGGAATTCCACGCTCCAACATTCGCAAGCTCTTCGACCTCCTCAGCAGCAAGCAGGATGCCATCAGCTTGGGGATCGGCCAGCCTGATTTCGGCGCTCCTCGCGAGGTCATCGATGGCACGATCGCCGCGCTCGAAGCCGGCAAGGGATCAGTATACGCGCCTACCATGGGCGTGCCACGGTTGCGGGAGCTCGTGGCCCAGAAGCTCGAACGGGAAAACAACATCGTGGCGGACCCGAACGCGAACGTCCTGATTGCGCCCGGCGGAAGTGGCACGATCTCGCTCGCGTTCTCGGCCCTGTTCAACCCAGGTGACGAGCTCCTCATGTTCTCCCCAAATTTCGTGTCATATTTCCACGTGGCCCGCATTTTCGATGCCACCGTGGTCGAGGCCCCTCGCCGTGCCGATTTCGGTCCCGACGTGGACGCCATAGCCAGCCTAATCACACCACACACAAAGGCAATCCTGATCAATTCACCCAACAACCCGACGGGCTACACCTATTCGAAGGACGAACTCGAGGCAGTCTCCTCGCTGTGCGTGGATAACGATCTGTACCTGATCAGCGACGAGGTCTACGAGAAGTACCTGTACGACGGGCGCCAACACGTCAGTCCCGCATCGCTCGATGGAATGGCGGACCGGACCATCACGATCAATGCCTTCTCAAAGACCTTTTCGGTCACGGGTATGCGTGTGGGGTTCCTGTCGGCCAACGAGAGCATCACGGCCCTCATGGAAAACTTCCTCCAGTTCACGAGCGCGGGCACGAACCATCCCTGCCAATACGGCGCCATCTCGGGTCTTGAATACCTGCTGGAAAATCCTTCCTTCTTGGACGAGCACGTTGCTACGTATGCTGCCAGGCGCGACACGTGCCACGCGAGATTGAACGAGATGGGCCTCACCTGTCCCAAGCCTGGCGGAGCGTTCTACATCATGCCCGACGTGTCCGCCACGGGTATGAACGGCGACGAGTTCTCGAGCAAGCTCGTCGACGGCCACGGCGTGGCCGTGGTTCCCGGGAGCACCTTCGGCCAGTATTCCGGCAATCTCGTCCGGATTTCGTACGCGCTCAGGGAAGACCTGCTCGACGAGGCCCTCAACCGCATCGAAACGTTTCTCGGCCATTAAAAACCTAATTTTTCCAACCTATTCAGAAAGAACATCATTCAATTCGGGAATCAATACCCCCATTTCTTTGCCGAGCCATCCGAGGACACGGAGTAGAGGGAGCGGCGGGCCGAATCGAGGACGATTTTCTCCACGGTTCGATCGTGCGCGCGCGTTGAAGAGACGAGAACCGCCGAGGAAAGATCGCCACTATCGACCTGCCACGTCTTGATGGTGCCGTCTCCCCCTGCCGTGGCCAGGTTGAAGGTCTCACCGTCCATGTTGGAGGAACAGGGATGCGACGTTGGGAATACCAGCAAGTCGAGCACTTTCCCTTGGCCCGCCTCGAAGCCTCCAACCACGGAACCAGAGCCCGCCTCCCAGAACTGCACGATGCTTTCCTGTCCGCACGAAGCGAGCAAGCCGGAACCGTTCACGTCACGAATGGCGAACACGGGCCCCCGGTGGATGCGCGAAACGAACACGGGCTCGGAGTCTATACCATTCCAGCAAGAGATCTTGCCACTCACGTTCCCCGCGTGGAGATACTTGGTTCCAAGATTGAGTGAAAGGACGCCGTGCCGGGTCGAAAATGCATCACGTACGAGTTCCAGCGAGGTAGCTTCCCACGCTTTCACGTGGCCGTCAAGGGCACCGGTGAGAAGATACCCCTCCCTGGTAACTGCCGCAGCATAGATACCTCGCTCGTGGGCGCGTGGCCTGCTCCTGATCATGGCACGATCCGGAAGGCTCCACGTCGTGATGGCCCCCTCGTCGTCCCCGCAAGCCAGCGTGGCTCCATCGGGCATGAAGATGAGTTGCTCGACGCTTGCCTCGACCGTCCCCACGCGTGCCGGTCCGTGTCCGGACAACAAATCCCATGCGAAAATCCCGCCAGCCTCGTCACCCATGGCGAGCACGGACCCGTCGGCCGAAATCGCCAAGCTGAAGAGTCGTCCGCTCGGCTGGACCTCTTCGTCTCCAAACAGGTCCTGCACGCCTTGGAGCAGGCATGGCTGGCTGCCTACGGTGAAATCTTGTTTGGACATCTGTTTTCAATGTGATGTTAAGGGAGCCTATCCCAAGTTCATGATGGCCGACATGACCAAAAAAGGAATAAAAATTCGTTGTAGAAATGCACCTAATGCCGCTTGGCCATGCGTCGCAAGCCGTCTTTTAGGCCTGTCGGACTTCTCTTGCTTACAACTACCAAGAACACGGCAACCACGGCGGCGATGGCCCCGATCACGACGACCCCCATAATGACAGGGGCGTAGTTCACCGGCACGGGGGGCAAAGACGTCACGATTACGGCCGTAGGCGTGTTATACTGGGCGATCTGGAACCCGAGCGTGATGTTGTTCGGTGTGCCCGCCGAAGTGTTCGGGAGGATCCACAACAAGAAGGAGCTTGCGTAGACGCCGAATTCCATGGAGTACTCGCCCGTCGTGGCGCCTCCTGGCGGGGATTGCCCTTGGTAGCCGCCCGTTCCGCCACCATTCTGCCAGTATACTTTCTGGTTGTAATATGCAATACCGTTGTATGGAGTCCAGATCGGGTTGTATATGATACTGATCCCGGCGTTATTGGATTCAGCAGTCGTGTTTACCGGGGTTCCAGTGAGGCCATCGCAGTTGGTGAAGTAAGCAAGCAACTGGGTCCAGTTGTACGCGCCAGCCCCGGTCACTTGGATCAGGAGGCCGTCGTTGTATTGCACCGCGCTGAAGCCTAAATATTGTCCGGATACTGGAAAATCCGCCACGGTATTGAAGTTCGTTGCAAAGTTCAGGTAATCCACCGAGCGGAACCCCGCCGCTTTGGAAAAGGCATGAAACAGGGGCTGGGCACCCCCAATCTTGTAGCTGCCGATCAAGTAATGGTTGTTTGCCGACATAACGGCAAAGCACAGGACCACGGAACCGTTGTAGATGGAGGGGTGCGTTGTATCCTGCCAGCTGTTCATCCCGATGAGCAGGTAGTAATTTCCCGGCATGAGCGTCGTCATGGTCGGCGTTTGCAGCGTGCGGCCTGCCTTAGGCGCCGTGGTCGACACGGTGAATATTGCGGTGGACGGTGTCGGCGTGTAGCTCACCATCCCTGGGATGGTCGGATAGTAGTCGTCCGGCCCGAGCAAGCTTATGGAAAGGTTGCCGGTAAATGTGTCACCATCGGTAAAGTTCCCCGTGTTCAAACTTGCGTTTATTTGAAACCTGAATTGTACGAACGAGAGATTTGATATCGTGAACTCGTAGACATTTGGTGTCTTGGCACCATCACCTTTCCCGAGATCGTTGAACGTGTCGGTCGTGAAGTTGGTGCTATCGTTGAACCCGACCCATGCTCCATTCTTGAACGTGTCCTGCCAGAGCGAGGAGAGATCGGAGGTGTTTATCTTATTGTTGGCCACGGTCACGTTGATCGTGATCTGGGCCGGCTCCGCGTTTGCAAAATTGTCCACCTTAAAGTATACCACGCCTTGTGGGAGGAAGTACATGCGATCGCACACGTCCGTGGTATTCGCGACCGAAACGAAGTAGCTCTTGCCTATGGGAAGCAGGAACGAGTTCTGGACCTGAAAATAAGCCGTGCTCCACACCACAACAGCGGGGCTCGACAGGGATTTATTGACATCCAGTCGTATGACCTCCTGCTGCGGTATGGAGACCGAGAACGTGCTGTACGAGTAAGGATTCACCGTTATCGTGGTAGATTGCGGGAGGCTCAAAGATAGGGCAGGAGAATCCTCGATGAGGACCCGGTATGTTACCAGATTCTGGTAATTCACCTCTATCGAGATGAGCATGACCTTGCCACTTGCCTGCGCAATATCCGAGGTCGTGGCGGCTCGCGCCACGGTGTTGGCGTAGCCATAAGGGACCAATAAATAACCTGCTGGGTAGGGCGCGGCAGCGAATATATATCCGCCATCGTTGGTCTGCGTCATAGAATACGTGAATGCGTCACCAATAGACACCGGCACGACAAAAGCCTTGGTCGAGAAGGTCTTAGCATTGATCGCGTTCTGTGAAGCGAATGGGCTGTCCCCGAGCTGGTTCACTTGGTTGGGCGTGATGGAAGTCTGCGGGATCTCGTTCAGCGTGAACACGACGACCGTGTCTCCGACAGCGGCCAATGTGTACGCGATCAAGTGCCACCCGCTCACCCTTGCGACGAACACGCAAAAGAAGGTGCCCGCTGTGTATGCTTGAAGCGCGGAGACCGTGAACGAATTGTTCGCAGGGTCAAGCGTGCTGGTGGCGATGATGTGCGTCGTGAAACTTCCAACTTGATTCGTAATGAACAGGTCGTACGGCGTATTGGCTTGAAGGTTTAATTCCAAGTCCAGCGTGTTCAACGTATTGTTGATGGTGATGGTGTCCGTATCTCCTGGCAACATCTCCTGCATCATCTTTTCCGACGTGAACGTGTATGTGCCGAACGAGGCTGAGTTATTCGCCACGGCGAAGTATCTCGTCCGCGCGCTCGGGTCCCATGCAGAAAGGCTCGATGGCCCACCGAGGTTCAAGGGATAGGTCGATAGGCTTGTAATGCTCGTCGATGAAAGCTGGCCAAAATTGCCGTTGAGGGCCAAAATCTCTCCCTCCGTGCCGCTTCTCGCCTGCACGTTGTAGCTGTCATCAAGCGTGTTGATGGCACCGACCTGGAACGTGTTCGAGCTGGACGTGCTCAGGGTAAGGGATGTCGATGCCACTGAATAGGTCGCGGCCGCCGGTGGCAGTGACATCAACATGATGATACAAACCGTCGCGGCGAGCCCGAAAAGGCTGATTTTCGTCGATTTCATTGATCGCACCGAATACTGTTATATCTCCGTGTCTAATTCGATTTCAAACACATTCGTGTTACCTATAAGGTTTATTTAAACATGCCCGAAGGAGGCAATTGGTCCCTGTCTCCTCGATCTTTCGGTCTGCAACGTGCCCTTCTCCGCCTGTCGTCGACACTATTTGAATGCAATCGCGATGTCAAGCTGGGAGGCGCTTATTCACGCTGAAGCCATCAGAATTTCAAGAAAAAGGAGTTCGCAAGTTCTCGTAAATTCTCAGATCAGACGAGCCGGTGCGCGGTGAGCGTCTTCTTGTTCTGCCACGTGTATGCTCGAATGCGCTTGTTCGGAAATCCGCAGTGCGCGCAGACCTTGTGGGCGAGGTGGTACGAGTTGTGTCCGCACCGGCGGCAACGGATGTGTGTTTTGTGTTGATTTTTGCCTTGACTAGGGGTTCCTTTGGACATGGATGATCATCTTGTGAATTTGGATTCATTCCTCTTCTCGTTCGACGAGATCTTCGGAATTCACGAGCAACACGCTGTCACCACGTAACACGATCGTCCCCAAGGTTTCGATTTCGTAGGTTTGGGGGTTCGTGGTGACGGCGTTATCGATGTGCAGGTTCAGGTGCTGGTCGTAGCCCCGGAGGATGCCGTTGATTTCCATGTTTCGTTTAAGAATGACGAGCACGCGCTTGCCGAGAGCGTTCTTCAATATTCGAACGAGCGAGGAACTCTGTGGCGCTCCTTGGGTGCTGGACATGATCGACTGCCTTGCGTGAATCGCACGGTCAAAAATGGAAGGTTGCATTTTAAAGTTTCGCGGCGGCGAAAACGAAGGCGGACGCGTCGCATGGAAACGTGCGCGCTGCCATGCGCCACGTGGAAAATGGTTGCCATTTCACGGTTCCGGTTTCACGTTTTCCAGGATTTCCTCGATTTTTGACTCCACCAACTCAGCGGGAAAGTCGATCATGTGCAGCTCCGCGCGCCGACCCTTGGGGGGAAGATTTCTCATCTTCACCTTGATGAGGTGAGCTTGACTAAGGCGTATGATGTATTTCCTGAACACCGTGATCACGTGCGGGACGAATTCTGGCCCGTTGAGTTCCTCGCAGACGAGCTTGTATTCCTCGTAGGCATCGTTCGTCGAGGTCTTGTTCACGTTGTCCTTGCTGTTGCGTCTCAGGACGCGTGCGATCGCGAGTAGTGTGAGGAGCTCGTGATATTTTAAATCGGCCAGAACGGGCTCGCGGAACTCCGTGGAGACATACTTTGCCGCGTGCCGGATCATCTCGGGCAGGATCTCGGGCTCGTCGCTCGTCTCGGCATACTTGCCTGCGTGGTGCATCAATTCGATGCCGTAGTACACGTTCCCGGACGGCTCGCTCATCTCCGCGAGATATTCAACGTTCTCGTCCGAGAGTACGCCATTCACGAAGGCAAGATCCCGGCGATCGCCGAGGATGTCGGTGAGTTGCTCCACGGTGTATTTCGCGAGCTCCACGGTGCTCTGGAGCCTGTAGGCGATCCGTGGTTCGGTCGCGAGGATGTTATCCCAGTCCTGCGTGCGCGCGATAAGGATCGTGGACAGGTATTCATCGGTTTCCTCACTTGCTTTGGTGTCCTCGTTGACCGACAGGAGGCAGAGGATCTCCTCGGGCTTCAGGATCTGGACCTCGTCAATCACTAGCAAGAGCTTTCGATTGTCGCGTTTCAGGTTGTGGATCAGGAACGCGAACAGTTCGGCGATGCTGAATCCCTTCCCCGTGATGTAGTAGTTCGGCGTCATGTAATCGCGGATCATGGCGCCGAGCGTCCGGAACTGGAAACAGGTGTAATATCGTGTGTCGAACGTGATGTTCAGATCACTGGCAACCTTGACCATCTTTTTCTGGGCAAACCTTGCCGTAGCAGTTTTTCCAAACCCTCCACCACCTTTGATGGCGACATTGATTCCCTTATTTTCTTTGAAGACGATCGAGAAGTCAATGGCGAGCTTGTTCAGGATATCATCCCGATGTCGCATTTTTTCGGGGATATAGGTGCGTTCTAGCGTTTTTTCCCCGTCGCGCTTGAAAATGCGTCCAGCGAGGATGCCTCGCTTGAGTTCGTCTTCGAAATCCATCGAATCACGCCGATCGGATCACGGGTAGATTAACAGATCTAAAAATCTCGGATAAAGTTAGACATTGCGCGATCTTCATCCGGGCGCGTTACCAGAAGCGGGCTAGGATCGAGGGGATCTGGTCGATCATCGCGCCGGCCGTGATGAATGGCCCGCCCCGTTGCTTCTCGAGTTGCAACCCGGCAAGCCCGTTCACGTGGATCGCGGCGCATGCCGCGCGGTACGGGCCCTCATCGGGCGAGACGAAAAGCGAAACCAAACCACCCGTGAGCCCCGCAAGCACGTCCCCGGTCCCGCCCGTGGTCATTGCCGGCGTGTGCGTCACGTTGATCTTGCAGGCTTTGCGGTTCATCACGATGTCTTCGGGACCCTTCATCACCAGCGTGCAGGGATGCTTTTTGCAGAACTGGGCTGCAGCTTGGAGCTTGTCTTCCAGTGTGGCTAGCTTTTCGATGGGCGTACCCGATAGGATGGAAAATTCACCCGCATGTGGTGTCACCACGACGTGTTCTCCGTCTATGGCATCAAGCGATGTCGCCACGGCCTTGAGCGCGTCGGCATCCACGACAAGCCATTTGCCCGTCTCGATAGTATGTTTGCAGGCAGCGACTAGAGTAGCTGCTGTATGCTCGTCCCGCCCGGCTCCCATACCGATCACGACGGCGTCTGCCCATTCTACCTTTTTTTCGAGTTCTGGTAGGTGGGCCTCGACCAGCTTGGAACCAGAAAGGCTCGTGGCGATGAGGTCAGGAGACATCGTCTTGGCAACCATGGCCACGGTTTCAGGAACGCACAGGTTCACCAAGTCCACGCCACACTTGATCGCTGCCAACGCAGCGAGGATCGGGGCACCCGAATATTGCTTGCTCCCGCCGATCACGAGCACCTTCCCGTTCTTGCCCTTCACTGACCGGGGATCCCGGCGGTGTTTCAACAATTGCTTGACGTTACCCTTGCCGACGAGCCACGTTGCCTCGGGCGGGATGCCAATGGGCACGACATCGATTTCCCCGGCCTCATCGGGTTTGCTTGCAAGGCCTATCTTTAGCATGTGGAAGGTCACGGTCCTGGTGGCCCTGATGCAGGTGCTGGCGGCCTTTCCCGAATCCATGTCTATGCCGGACGGGACATCCACGGCAACGACAGGCACCTTATACTGGGAAGCAAGAGCGTTAATTCGCTCGATGCACGAGGCGATGGGCTCCTTAACCTTTCCCTTGATCCCGGCCCCGAGCAATGCATCCACGACGATGGCGTCCTCATCGAAATTGACGGTCTCTTCCGTTTCGGACGAGTCCCGGATGAATTTGGTCTCGATGGAATAAGGTGCCTTCGTAATTGCAATCCAATTGGTAGATGCCTCGGGCGTCGAGATCGAGCGCGGGTCGCCGAGCAGGTATACGACGACGCCACACGCCACGGGGGCGAGATGGCGCGCGACCACGAGGCCATCGCCGCCGTTGTTGCCGAGGCCGCAAAACACGTGGATGGTCTTCTTTTCGATCGGACCGAAGCTCTTGATCACCACGCGGGCGACCGCGGCGCCGGCGTTTTCCATCAACTTGTCTTTCGATACTCCAAGGTCGTCGCTGTTGTCGTCGAGCACGGCCATATCCTGCGAGGTTATGGTTTTGGTCTTGTTATAGCGGTCAAGAAAGCGTGCGATGTCCATGTGGCTCACGTCGGTAATCGATATCGATCGAGGATCAATCGACGCACGGCGCATAAAAACACGTGGTTGCTTGGCAACGAGCATCTCCCCCTGCTACCAGATCGACTTTTATCGCTTGAAGATTCGCCCTGAACCTCAGATGGAAGAAGATGCTCGATTGGAATCGTTCTTTCTCAGGTCTACGCAGTCCGGCAAGCGTTCTATTCTTCCTTGTTTTCCTTATTGACCTTTTTTTCCACGGTTATATACCGGGGTTCAAAACCAATACTTTCTACCATTTTAAGCATTTTATCCGGGTTGGGTTTCACCGCGATCTTGATCCGGATGAGATCGGCGCCCATGGCAGTCAACATGGCAATCGCCTTTTCCGCGAGGGCCTTGCCAACGCCCGATCCCCGGTACTCGGATTTAACGCCCCAAAACGACAGGTACCCCATGTTCAACCCATCGGGCGTGTTCGTGGTGAGCTCGATGAACCCCATGCCAACGACGGCGCCATCTAGCTCGGCGACGAGCGTGGTCCGAGTAAACCCCGGTTGGAACAACCGCAAACCAGCGGAAGCATCCCACTTGTCTTTGTTAAAATAGAAACTAAAGACCTCGCTCATCTCCTCCATCAACCTCGATGTCTCCTCGTAATCGCTCACGCGATAATTGCGGATGAGGACGCGGCTTGTTATTTCATCAGACACATCAATCACTCTTTCCTCTTTTTTTTAACGTTATCTCGAAGGAACGGGAAAAATGGCCTATATTTTTCAAGAAATTGATGTTCAAAACCCCGATGAGCTTGTCGTCGTCATCGATGATGGCAACACGATTCACGCGGTTGTGTTTATTAAAGAATGTTTCCCTGAGCTTCTCCCAAGGCACGACGGTTTCCCTAGCTCTCACGCAATAAACAGGTGTTGCCATGATATCCTTTGCCGTGAGGCTGTACATGTTTTTTTCCTTCGCTAACAAGGATAGAAGCACGCCATCGGTCACTATACCAAGGACATGTTCGTCTGAATCCACGATGAAGACGCTATCGATCCAATGGTCGACCATGGCCCTCGCGATCTCGGCTATGCTCGTGTCCAGACCCGCCATGAACACGTGAGGCTCGGCTATGTCAAGATACGTGATGCCCTTGTAGATTTGCTCGGCCGTGTCATACCACCTTGAGTTTTTGAGTGAGGATCTTTTGTTGAAAGAGCACGTTAGAATCTTGTTTCACGGAAACGAGATATTCTTCCTTGAGTTTCTTCCCGATGCGTTCGAATTGAAATTTCAATTCCTCGTTGCCGAACCAGCAATCAACTTTCACGTCGTAAAAGTATTTTTCAAAAAAATCCTCGACGTAGGCAATGCTAACCACGCAATCGTAAATTTCGTCTGATGACGTGTTGAGGAGCATGACCTGGATCTTATTCTCATCCTTCTTGAGGACCGTGTCGACAATCCTGATCTTGGAACGCGCAGTAGCTCCAATGTCGATGATCGGCTCCCCACTCGTTGGTTCAAACAATGCCTTTTTATCCTCTGCCTGCGGCGGCTTATTCCTAAGGTCCTGGTACAATAGATAAGACAAGGCTTTCGTCTTGTCAACTTCATTGCTCACGGATATTTCCAGCTGCTGGTAATACTCCTGCAATACTTTTCGAATCGTGGATGTAATGCCTTCGATGGCTTTCGTGCCTGCTTCTAAAATCTCCTTGTCCTTCGGATTCTTGATGATCTTGGCATCACATATCGATTTCTCGATGGCAATGGAAAAGTCATCCAGGTGATTTGCAGTGATCTCCTGGTATAGATTTTTCAAGATCTCACCACCAATAGCGTTCAGGGAGATAGGAATGTTCAAGATAAGCACGATGGTCTCTGGCGTGTTTTCGTCCATGCCGCTTCGTCTCTTGGCACGGTTGCTCGGTGCGAAAAACTTTTTGGCCAGATAGTTTCGTCCCCCAAATTCCAAGTCGACGTGGCTCAACTCGGCTTGCACATCAACACTCATCCACCAGATAGAATGCACAAACACGATTTTCGATTCGGCTTGCAAGAATTCGGTGTCATCTTTCAGCTCTGGCGGGTATACGAGGAGCAATTGGTGGCCCCGTGCTTCATCGAAGTAGGCAAGATAGACGACGCAAACCTTTTCCAAATTGATGGCACCGGAATCCTCTTCCGAATTGCCATTTTTTTGACCGAAAAATTCCACGAATATTCCCTCGATATAAGTTCACGTGTCTAGCCCTGACCTAACATTGCCTAGCTTGCCCTCGTTAGATTCGAGTTCTAGGTTGATCTCAGACACGCCCGCCATTATTTTTCCCTCTATCTGCACTTGCATGCTTGGTTCGATGGTGCCAAAGCCGATCATGTACGGAGTTGTTTCGAAAAACATGTCCTTGATGCCCGTGATCCTGCAGGTGCAGCCGTGGAATGTCATTGGAGTTTCGTTTTCCAATTCGATGGAAATGCCATCAGGTATTCTCTCTACGCTGAGTAGCTTGATCTTTTTGGGAGTAAGGAGTTCTTTTTCTGGTTCTCCCCTTAGCGGCACCTTTGAAGTATCGAAAAAGGGTACGGGTCCTTTTTTATCGCTCGCGATCGTTCCCTCATCGATTTCTAGGGGGATCTCAAAGTTCACGGCTTCCCCCGTGTTTCTCGTGCCTGAAACAGCGAGATACCATTCGTTGTAATCGCCAAATTTGTCATTCCATGAAGACTTATCTTTCGGTTCCCATGAATGTCGTGCGCTCAGTTCCGCCGTTTTGGGTACCTGCAATAACATGATACCGCTTGTTGGATTGCTTGCTTTTGCCACGCCGGCTGCGGATGGTGGGATGTTCGGCACCTGCGTGCAGATGCGACCATATTGCGTGCAATGGCATAGGATGTTCGATCGCTCCATGAGCAAAACTTTCAACTCACGTAGCTCCTTTGATTCGTATCGTATCTTGACTGTTTCACCAGGCTTGTAAATGTCTTTCGCCAGTTCCAGTCTCAAGCCCTTGATGGCAAGCACGATAGGATTAACAAGGAGTGCCTTACTCTTGTTATGCTCCTCCTTCAAGACGATCTCGCTAGCATCCGAAATTTCTTGCTCGATAGTCTCGTCATCATAGTTCCTCAGTGTCCTCATATAAAATTCCAGCTTATACTTGATGCCGCGCTGATCAGATGAAGGCACGAGCACAACGGGCAAAAAAATCGGGACATCCCTCGAATACTCCCCTTCCACGAGGCTGCCAGTGCAAAAGATTTCCTTTTGCTCGATCAGGAGTGGTTTCTCGCAAGGGCGCACGGCACTGAGTGTCAGGCCGGCGTATTTCACGTCGGACTTGCTATCCAGATAAAGCTTGACCTTTACATTGATTGGCTCGCCAATGATGGCCTCTTGCGGAAAATCCACGATTTTTAGTTCCACGATGGTATCCTCGTGAAGAGTTCATTTATTTAAGAAATTTTACTGGTTATGGCTTGATATCACGATTTCAGCAAATAATTGCAAATCACGCAATAATTCGGAGATTTTTTCTTCTGTTTCCGTGGAGGTTTCTTTTGATTTCATGATCAAGACAGCAAGCACGAATTTATAAATGTGCAACTCGATTTCATTGTCACCTTCCACGGGTGTTCCCTTAAATATGGCAGACTCTGCCATAAAAAGGTTTTCACGGATAGCATTGCAAGAATTAATGAAATCACGGAAATCACTGCGCAACTGGAGTCCAGCTGACACGCCCGTCACATTGTGCACGATGACGTTGCCGGAGATATCCGCGACGACGATCTTTGCATCGATCTCCTTGAGCTGTTTCTCTGCTTTTTCAACGTGCGACTTCAAGGTATCGTATGCCCCGACAAGAATGTCTCGAAAGATCCGATTGAGCTTTTCTTGATCGTAGATGGATGTCGTGTTTGCATGGAGCTCGAATCCATCGAAAAGGGACTCGAAAATGGCCGTTGCCTTCTTGTAATTGGCGTTGAGCATTTCCTTTGTATAATCATGCGTGTCGAATTTATGATAAAGCAAGAAGATCTGGGGCTTAAGTGCCTTTCTCTTGAGGGTTTCGATGAGTTTTTCGAAGTACTTCCTGGCACTTTCGAACTTTTCAGGCTCGTGCATGTCGACAATGGGTACAAGGACATCCGTTTCGTTAAACACGTCAGGTTTGTCAAGATAGTTCTTTCGATACTGATCTTGTCCCCCGAAATCAAATATGGAGACCTCGAGGCCAAGGTATGGATGCCTGCGAATCTCATACATTATTGTTGGTCCCATGCTTTGCGTGCTTTCCGGCGTCTTCGCCGCGAACGTCGTGGCGTAAATTGATGTCTTCCCGCACCCGCTTAGTCCAACCAGCGCGATTTTCATTTCAATATTCACTTTTCAAGGGTTTGTTATTGTCTCAAGCAGGTAGACGAGCAAGTCGGTCCGATGTTTTGATTCGTGGACAGTTGTCATGGCAAATACCACGGCTAATACGCTTGCCCACGAGCTTGTGGCTCAACATCGATCCAATCGAGTGGTTTTCTTGCTCTTCCACATAATTTGATAAATGTTCTATATCGTGTTCCAATAAAAATATCTTTTTGATAAACAGGATCAAACATCACTTATCTTCGTTACGTGCACTAACGGTAGGAAAGATGAAAAAAAATCGTGGAAATATAGAAAGGTAAAAAAAATTCCAATGGTTTGCAGTCTTATCGCGAAGCCTTTAGTCTTCAGCTGTCTTCTTTGCTGCTTTCTTAGCTTTGGCTTCCTGCGCCTTCTCTATGAGCGCCTTGATGCTGATTTTCTCGGAAACGAGGTTATCCGTGGGTGTGCGCACGTCTATCATGATTTCCAGTGATTCAAGCTCGTCTGCCACTGTCAACGGGTAGTCAAATGACATTGATTCGAAAGGGTACAATTCGGGGACCACCGTTCGCCACGCGACTTTTTCAAACACATCAATCGAAAGACTGATGCGAACGTCCAGTTCCTCCATGGTATACCCTGATTCATTATCAAGGGTAAATTGCACGGTTTCATTTTCCTTGGCGAGTTTAACATCTTTAAGCTTGAGCTTTTTCGATAAGAATGGTTCCCTCGGCACGGCAGATCCTTCTAGCGCGATCCTGGGCTTGGCTTTCTCGGCTGGCGTCTCTGGAGGCGTGAACACGTATCTCGTGCGTGCATTCACGTTGTATTGCGAAACCTTTTTCATTCGGGCGAGCTTGAGCACCGGATCGAGTTCCTCGTGAGTCATAGGGCGGATTTCCAGGTATCCCGCTGCGGCGGCATCCTCGACGAGCAATTGACCCAGGGGCGTGCGGCACAGGACGGTATTGTATCCTTCCGGCGAGCCGACAGAGCCAACGGAGATATCCGCGTTTTCGCTTGTTAGATCCACGCAGAAGTTACAAGACGAAGACTTATATTTGTTCAGCACCGAAACCTTGTAATCCTTGAGCAGTTCACCCTGTTCATCATACAGATTAAACTTTCCGGAGGAAATGCGCATTTTCGCAACGCTTGCGAGGTCTATTCCCTCGCGATCAAAGAACCCGTACAAGGTCTCAGGACTGAAGGAGTCCATGCAGAATAAACCGATCTTGATAACTTGTGCTCGCAGATTATACAAGATCATTCCATAGGGCGAGTTCTGCATCTTGTTTATGGCGTCTATGTTGCAGGGGGTGCCGACGAAGGCAATAGCATGGTTGCCCTCGTACAATGCATCGAACAATGCCCTGACAGTCTGGGAATGTGCGTATAACGAGCCGGATGCGGCCAGGATGTCCTCCCGCGTGTTCACGAAAGCTGGCAAGGGATGCCAGCTCGAATCGTGCTTTGTCACGACAGCGCCATCGATCAGTTTTTTATCAAGCAAATAGACGAGCATACTGGTTACTGTGCCTCCATCTTGCCCGTGCACATCTTCAATACTCGTCTTCGCAATAAATGCCGCCGTGAAGGAACCAATGAGGTCCTCAGGAACGGTTTTCGTTCGAGGACATTGATTGTAGCAGACCCCACAACCTGTGCATTGGCCAACGAGCTTCGGTGCATCATCGACCCAATCAAGGGCATCGCAAACTGCAACACAAGCACTGCAGTGCGTGCAGATGCCTGCACGAACGATTTCCTTCATGAGTTTGGCAAAAGCATCCTTACCCCTTTCCATCTTACTCTCTAAATAACTTTTACTGTCAAGTATGGGGCTGCCTTTTTGGATAGTTTCCTGTTCTTCCATACCTTTTCACGTGAAATCAATAGTGACCAATAATAAATCTTTTTCTCTGGACGTGATCGATACGTTCTGTTATATACAAGAAAGTTTTCATTATTGCAAATAAAAATGCAAATTATTTATGAACTCCGCCAATCTTTCCAGCGCTCTGAGAACTCTTTCTGGATAACATGGCAGGCGGAACATTTAGATCGTTGTTGAAAGTCAATCAAGCACCAAAATTGTCAAGATCAACAACCATTCCCTCATATATGACCAAATTCGGATATTAAGGTCTGTATTATGATCAAATCCGAATATCGAATTGAGCTCGTCATCAAATCCGGTAATCACGTCATAGATCGCGGAAAAATATAAATGGACAAGCGATGATGCTTAATCGTTTTCATAAGCAGCGATTTTACCGAGAAAAATAACTAGAAAAAATGGATAATTGGCGAGACTTGTTTGTTTTCATAAACCGGAGTCTTGCCCGGAATATTTCTTTAACAAGTGAGGTGAACATGAAAAAGGGATAAACATGGCAGAAGATGAAGTAGCACCGCATCGGATTGGTGCTATACCATTAAAAATCGGCTTTTTTGCGTGCCAGTGAGGTATTAATATCAAGGGTAAAGTAGATTGCGATGAACTTGTTGATTTCGCGAAATCGATCGACGGCGTCGTCGTCTCCAAGACGTTCTCGTTCCTTTGCACGGAAAGCGGCCAAGACTTGATCATGAACGATGTACGCGATGAAGGCTTGGATCGCGTGGTCGTGTCGGCTTGAACTCCGCGGACCCACGAGCCTATCTACAGGAAATCCATAGAAAAGGCAGGCTTGAGTCCCTACTATTTCCAGATGGTCAATGTCCGGGAACAGTGCAGCTGGTGCACTGAGACCAAAGAAGATGCCACGGAAAAAGCAAAGATGCTGGTAAAAAGCGGTATCGAGCGCGCCAAGCTGTTGGAAATCGTTCCTATCAAGACCGTGGAGATAAAACGGGCCACCATGGTCGTGGGGGGAGGCATAACCGGCATGAACGCGGCGCTTGACCTTGCCAACCAGGGAATCACGGTGCATCTCGTCGAAAGCAGCACGACGATTGGAGGAAAGATGGCCCAGCTCGATCGCACTTTCCCCACCGATGATTGCGCCATTTGAATCTTGGGGCCGAAGATGCTCGAGGTCAGCCGGAGCCCAAACATCGAGATCTTGAGTTATAGCGAGGTCAAGAACGTGGAAGGCACGGTTGGAAACTATCACGTGACGGTTGAAATTAAACCAAGATACGTGAACACCGAGAAGTGCACGGGTTGCGGCGCGTGCAACGAGACCTGTCCCGTGAAAAAGATTCCAAACGAATTCAACGAAGGATTGGACAATCGCAAGGCAATTTACATTGCTTTCCAGCAAGCCGTCCCGAAAAAAGCGCGCATCGATTCAACAAATTGCTTGTACTTCAAAACAGGTGCATGCAAATTTTGCTTGAAAGCGTGCCCGACTGGAGCTATCGAATTCGATCAAGAGCCTAGAACCGTCGAGTTCGACGTCGGCTCCATCATCGTTGCCACGGGATTGGGATTGTACCAGCCTACCGAATACGGATATGGAACGTATGCCAACGTCATAAACCAGTTGCAGTTGGAGCGTATCTTGGCCCCGAATGGACCCTTTGGAGGTCACGTGCGCCGGGTTTCGGATGAGAACGAGCTCAAGGAAATCGTGTTCATCCAATGCGTTGGTAGCCGGGATAGCGAGAGACCGTTTTGCAGCGGTGTTTGTTGCATGATCGCTCTGAAGAACGCGAAATTGCTCAAGGAGGAGCTCCCGAACGCGAACATCACGATGTGTTATATCGATATAAGAACCAATGAGAAAGGATTCGAAGAATATTATCAACGTGCCAAGGATACCGGCATCAGGATGATTCGCGGAAAAGTCGGGGAGGTTGTCGAGGATCCCGAGACGAAAAACTTGAAGATCCGGGTATATTCCTCGCTAACCGATGAGATCGTCAACATCAACGCCGACTTGGTGGTTCTATCAACGGCCATCTTGCCATCCAAGGACACCGAACAAATAGCTAAGGTCATGGGGCTGGAAACCGACAAGAATGGCTTTCTCACGGAATCGCATTTCGGCTTGATGCCGCAAGAGACGAAGATGAAGGGCGTGTTCGTGGCAGGCTTTGCACAAGGACCAAAAAACATCTCCTACTCGGTGTCGCAGGCCAGGGCCGCTGCAAGCAAGGTTGCCGAGTTGACTTCCGCCGGAAAGATCGATCTCGAACTCATCACGGCCGAAGTGAACAAGGACGCGTGCATTTCTTGCAGGCGGTGCGAAAAGGTCTGCAATAGCGGTGCGATCAAGGTCATCGACAATACCGGAGCGACCGTGGATGACACGAGCTGCGAGGGATGTGGCGTGTGCGTCAATTGCTGTCCAACCCATGCAATCGACATAAGATATTACCGTGAAGGCCAACTGTTTGCCGAAATTTCTTCACTGCTAGAAACATAAACAAGATTCAAGGAAGTCGAGTCACGTATGGAATCAGATTATAATATCATCGCGTTCGTGTGTTTCAAGTGAGGATATGGCGCGGCGGACTTGGCCGGTGTTTCACGATTGAAGTACTCGCCTTCCGTGAAGATCGTTAGGACAAGATGCACGGGCCGGGTTGACGTGAATCTCATGCTCCATGCCATTCAGGTCGGGGCTGATGGTGTTATGATCGTCGGCTGACGGCAAGGCGAATGCCAATACAAGGTTGGAAACCTGACCGCCCAAAGGCACGTGGATTTCGCGAACCGAATTCTGGCTTCCAGGGGTTTTGGGAGCCAAAGGATAAATATGTATTGGCTGAGCAGCGCAGAATCCGAAAAGTTCGTCAAGAGCATCGAAGACGCCCGCGATAAAATAGCCCAAGCTGGACCAAATCCGATCAACGCAGTAGCCGGTAATGAAAGGGAATTAGAATCATCTCCACCCCTGTGAATGAACCTTGTAAAAAAAGCCGAGTTACAAGGGGACAAGCCTCGCAAAGGCGGGGGATTTTTCACGATAATGATGGGATAATCATGGTGCAAAGTGCAGAAAATAATGTTTTTGGCAACATTTCGCCAAGGGAATTGCTCGATGCAACGTACAAGGCGGCAGGGAATTTTCAAGTCAAAGCATTTTTCGAAGCAAAAGACGAGATCTTAGAGGCAGGAAAATACTCCGAATTGGAGTTTTATGGCATCCTGGATGCGATGATCGATGCCGAAACCGAGCGAAAACTGGTTCTTGAGACATTGAAGGACGAACCGCCACTATCCTTGGTCGAAATTGCAGAAAAGATCGGGAATTTCTCGCCCGAGCACGTCATCAAAGACATCATTTACTTGAAAGAGCAAGGATTCGTCGAGGAAATCGACGAGGTCACGACGAGAACGATCACAAAAAAAGTCAAGGGAGAAGTAAAGGAGAAAGAAATCCAGGAACATTCTTACAAGTACCTAGTTAAAGACCTATCCAACGATTTTCATGAACATTACTTGGAACCAATCTCGGTGGTTTTTGATTCCGGCGCATGTTGCCAATGTGGATGGTGCTCCTCCATATGTCCAATGAACGCAATCACTGTGACTGCGGAGGACTTGAAGATCAATGGCACGGCATGCATCAAATGCGGTATATGCTATTCGACATGCCCTCGATCTTTCTCGTTTGAGCAGGCTTTAGTGAATATCAAGAAATTGGATGGGTCATTGCAATTCTCGGATAAGATCGGCTCCTATTTGAACACTTATTCTGCAACCACGACCAAGGATGAGATCGTGGACGTGCGACAAGATGGCGGCGTGGTGACGTCACTGTTCGAGTACCTGCTCCGGAACAAGTTGGTTGACGCGATCATTGCTGTCAAACACTCTGATGAGCAACCATGGCGACCCGTACCAGTCATCATCGATGATGTGGAAATGCTCTACAAGACAGGCGGGAGCAAGTACGCAAATTCCCCGTCCTTGGCAATGGTAGACAAGGCAAAAATGTACGAGAACATCGCCATTGCGGGCGTGCCGTGCATGATGAGAGCCCTTGAAAAGAATAATTTATATCCAAGCGGGATGCCGTTTTTCAAGAACATCAAGTATAAGATCGGCCTCTTTTGCATGGAATCTTTTTCCTTTAGCAACCTGAATGAATTAGTTGCTGAAAACTTCAATAAATATATCAACGACATCACCAAGATGAACATCAAGGAAGGAAAATTCACGATTATGTTGCAATCAGGGGAAGAAATGGCAGTACCTATGAAAGATGTGCAACATTATGCCCGCAATTCGTGCCATTATTGCGACGACTTGACCTCCACCTGCGCCGATATTTCCGTTGGATCCATAGGCTCGCCGAGTGGCTGGTCATCTGTCATCACGAGGAACGAAAAAGGGGAAGCTATCTACAACGGTGCAATCGAAGCTGGTTTGATCGAATCGAAGAGTTTGCAAGATGTCGAACCAGGACAATCCATGATCGAGAAAATCGCGGAAACGAAGAAGAACAAGTGCTTACCAATTGTATTGACTCCAACAACTGAAAAAACAGACCAAACATCATGAGCACGAAAACATTTCAAGATCTAGTCTACGAAGTGCACGACAGGGGCATTTGCCAGGGATGCGGCGGATGTGTTAGTTTCTGCAGCGCTGCCACTTACAACGTCATTGGTTTTACAGAGCCCTACCAGCCGCCCGTTTACCTGAACAAAGATCAATGCCTCGAGTGTGGAATTTGCTACTATATTTGCCCACAAACGCATATCCTGGATGAAGAATTGAACAAAACCTACAATTTTGAAGGCTATGATTCCATGCCAATTGGGTTCGTCCGGGACATTTACTCCTGTCAATCCACGGATGACGACTTTTTGGAGCATGGAATTGATGGCGGTGTCGTGAATTCGCTAATCAATTTCATGCTAGAAAAAAAGATCTGCGATGGTGCGATAGTTTCGAGGTCGGATAAGCCATTTTCGAGGACCGCCGCATCTTCCAGGAATAAAGATGATCTGTTGAATGCATCGGGCATCCGGCTCGACATGTCCCCGCAGTTGGACGATTTGCAGAAGTTTTCCACTTACACGCATACCATTTCAGAAATGAATCACTATAAGTTTAACAAATTGGCAATCGTCGGCACTTCATGCCAGATCGATACAATCCGCTGCATGCAACACTTGGGCATAACGCCCTCTGAAAGCATCGAAATCTGTCTCGGGTTATTCTGTTACGAGAATTTTGTTTTTGATCCGGCCAAGATAAAAAAATTTGAAAAGGCTTTTCGCCTAAAATTTCAGGACATCCAGAAACTCAACATCAAAGAAGATCTTTACATCACGCTGAAGGACAGCGAGGACGAACACGAAACCGTCCACGTCCCGTTTGATCGGTTAAACGAATACATGCGCCCTGCATGCAATGCTTGCTGCGACTTCTCTAACATCTATTCGGACATTTCCTTCGGGGGACTTGGTTCCGAAGAAAAGTATACCACGGTGATAACGCGAACCGAAAACGGGCAAAAACTCATCAATGCCGCTATAAAAGCGGGCGTCATTCGTGTCGTGGATCTTGACAACGAGGCAAAAAGCAGGATAAAAGACACGATTACCGGTTTTTCTCGTTCCAAAATAAACCGCATGAAATCATTCATGGAAAGTCAACCGTGAAGGAGAAGTGAGTGCCATCACAGAAATTGAAAACGATCCTCAACCGGATCAGCAAAATGATGACGAGAGTAATTTACTCGCAAAAATTTACGATCCAAACCTCAGCAATTTTGTAAAAAAATGCTACCAATGCGCCCGCTGCAGCAGTGTCTGTCAATATAGCAAAGTCCAGCGATACCCTCCAAGCAGGATCATCCAGCTCGTGATCGAAGGCCTTGAAAACAAGGTGTTTGATAGCGGCATACTTTGGAGTTGCCTGGCTTGCAATAGTTGCCATCAAAGTTGCCCGGTCAGCATCAATTTCGCCGATTTTGATCGAATGGCCAAATATAAAATGAAAACGTTGGGTAAACGAATCCCGGAAGAAAACATCTCACACAAAGGCATATACCCGACCATCGCCGAATTGATGAGTCTTCCCGGCATTCAGCCAGAGCAATCGCTTGATTGGGTTCCTGAGGGATGCGAGGTTTCAGAGACGGGAAATACCATGTTTTTCGTTGGATGCCTGCCGTTTTTCAGGTTTGAATTTCAAAACCTGGACACGATTGCGGCAAGTGCCTTGAAAATCATCTATCGGGTGGAAAAAGAACCCATCGTGGTCCTGAAAGACGAGGTTTGTTGTGGCCATGATTTGTATTGGGGACAAGGCAAATTCGAAACCTTTATCAAACTCGCAAAAAAGAACTTGGAAAGTTTCGAGCGAGCGGGCGTAAAGACCATAATCACTATCTGCGCCGAGTGTTATAGGACGCTGAAAGTCGATTATCCGAAATTGTTCGAGGATTTTGATAAAAAGTTTGAAGTCAAGCATCTCATCGAATATATTTATGAAAATTGGCAGAATAATAAAATCACCTTCAAGAAAACAGGAAACCAGGATGAGAACGTCCCGTTCACGTATCACGACCCTTGCAGGTTGACCAGGTTCTTACCGAAAAGCAACAGGATCATGGACACCGCGAGGGAAATCTTCGCGCAGTTGCAAGAATCAGGGTATGCTTTCAGCGAGATGGAGCACAACAAGGAAAACTCGCTGTGCTGCGGCGTGAATTGCTGGATGAATTGCAACGATCGATCCAAAGCCTTGCGGTACAAGCGATTGCAAGAAGCGAAGGCTATTGGCGATGTCCTGATCACGTCTTGCCCAAAGTGTTATATGCATTTGACATGCCTTCAAAACGACATTGAAGATATTGCATCGATTCACATTCAAGATCTCTCCGAGTTTTTAGTGGATCTGATAGAGATCGTTGAGCCCGCGGATCCGGCCAACGAAATGGAGGCTGAAAAGTGATGGAAGGGTCAGTTTTGGTGATCGGGGGTGGCGTTGCAGGGATACAAGCATCCCTGGACTTGTCAGAGTTAGGTTTCAAGGTTTACGTGGTCGAAAAAACGCCATCAATAGGCGGCCGAATGGCCCAGCTGGACAAGACTTTTCCCACCAACGACTGTAGCTTGTGCATCCTTGCACCAAAGATGGTCGAGGTGTTCCGGAACCCCAACATCGAGCTGATGACGTACCACGAGGTCACGAAAGTCACTGGAAAGGCGGGCAATTTCACGGTCACCGTGTTAAAAAAACCGCGATACGTAGACGCCTCAAAATGCAAGGGCTGTGGTGATTGCGCGGCAAAGTGCCCGAAGATCGAAGCTCCCAACGCGTTTGACATGAATCTCGGAAAACGGAAATCGATCTACATTCCATTCCCCCAAGCCGTCCCCCCGGTGTACCTGATCGACCCCGGAATGTGCTTGTACCTGAACAAGGGCGTGTGCGGCGTGTGTGCAAAAATCTGCAAGGCGCAAGCTATCGATTACACTCAAAAACCCGAGAATATAGAGCTGCACGTCGGCGCCATCGTCGCCGCCACCGGGTTTGACATGTATGGGGATGAATTGTCTTCGCGCTGGGGGTATAGTTATGATAACGTGGTAAATTCCTTGGAATATGAACGAATTTTATGCGCCTCGGGTCCATTTGGCGGCCATGTCTTGCGGCCTAGCGATCACGAAGAGCCTGAAAAAATAGCGTTCATTCAATGCGCCGGATCCAGGGATTTCCATGAAAAGGTTCCATTTTGTTCCAGCGTGTGCTGCATGTACACGGCAAAAGAAGCAATCATCACGAAGGAACACGCGAACAAATCACAATGCTACGTGTTTTATCATGACATCAGGGCCTACGGCAAGAATTTTTATGAGTTCGTGAAAAGGGCACAAGACGAATACGGCGTGAAATACTTCCACTCGAAAATAAGCAGCATCGATGAAGATCCAGCAACGAACGACCTGATCATCCATCACGAGGACTTTCGCACGGGCGAGCCGGGCGAGTTCAGGGCAAATCTGGTCGTGCTGGCAACACCATTGGTTCCTCCGAAAGACATTGAGCAATTGGCAAATATCTTGGGCATAAAATTGGATCAATACAAGTTTTTCGAGGAAGAATCGTATTTCAACAAATTTTCGTCATCACGAAAGGGAATATACTTGTGTGGTTTTTCTCAAGGCCCAAAGGATATCCCGGAAACGGTTGCAGATGCCAGCGGGGTCGCATCGCAAATAGCAACTCTATTGCAGGATCAAAAATACACGCAAACGAAGGTAAAAAAATACGACATCCCCGAGAAAGAGATCAAGCCATCTGATGAGGTACGAATTGGCGTGTTGGTTTGCCATTGTGGCATAAACATCGGAAAATATGTCGATGTAGAAGACGTCGTCAATTACATCCAGACATTACCGAATGTGATCCATTGTGAAGATAACATGTATTCATGTTCGAGCGATTCGCAAAAAAGGATCAAGGATTTGATCAAGGAGTACGATCTCAATCGATTCATCGTCGCATCTTGCACGCCACGAACGCATGAAGCCTTGTTTCAAGAAACGTGTCTCGAAGCCGGCTTGAACAAGTATATGTTCGAGCTCGTGAACATCCGCGACCAATGCTCTTGGGTCCACATGAACGAGAAGGAAGCAGCGACCGAGAAAGCAAAGGACTTGATCAAGATGGCCATCGCCAAGTCACGATTGTTAAAGCCGTTGAAGGAAGAGAAAATTCAAATCACGCCATCGGCACTCGTGATTGGAGGCGGGGTCTCGGGCATGACCGCTGCTTTGAACCTTGCCAATCTTGGCTTCGAGACATATTTGGTCGAAAAAAATAGGAACCTTGGAGGAAATCTAAACAAACTCAACAAGTTATTCCCGAATCAAGAAGACGCTTCGGCATTTTTGAGCAATATGGTAGAAAAGGTGGGACAAGAGGAAAAAATACGCTTTTTTCTCGAAGCAAACGTCAACGATGTTAAAGGATATGTTGGGAATTATGATGTCTCCATTCGAGATTCAGAGGATCAATTACACGACTTAAAAATTGGCACGATCATCGTTGCCACGGGAGGCCGAGAATTAAAGCCAGACGGACTTTATGACTATGGAGATAACAACAAGAACGTCATCACCCAGCTCGATTTGGAGCAAAAGCTGAAGGATGGCGACAAGTCTTGGCTTGCCGATATCAACCGGGTGACCATGATCCTGTGTGTCAACGCAAGAGAAAACAACGGGATAACCTATTGCTCGAACATCTGCTGCGCAAACGCCATCAAGAACTTGAAGGTCTTGGCAGAATTGAAGCCCGGCTTGGAGATGGTCGTGCTCTACAGAGACTTGCAGATGGCCAAGAAAGAATTCGAGGGCTATTATCGAGAAGGAAGAAATGACGCGATCTTTTTGCGATATGACCTGGATAACAAGCCAGAGATCATTAAAAGCGAGAATGGTCTTGAAAGATATACTGTAAAGGTGCTGGATAACAACTTGCAGGAAACGATCGAATTTCAATCGGACCTGATCGTGCTGTCAACGCCCATGATTCCACCAGAAAATGTTGAAGAATTGGCCAAAATGCTTAAGGTCCCGGTTGATAAAAATGGATTTTTCTTCGAGGCCCACGTGAAGCTGCGCCCCTTGGACTTCGCGACGGATGGGATTTTCTTGTGCGGCTGTGCCCAATGGCCAAAAAATATCCAAGATTCAATTTCACAAGCATACGGCGCCGCAGGAAGGGCAACGCGGTTTTTAAACGCAAAACAAATCACCGCATCCGGCTTGGTTGCCGAGGTAAACACGGACATGTGCATAGGCTGTGGAAAATGCGAGTCAGTCTGCCCGTACAGTGCCATCGGGTTGATGGTCGAGTTCAGGGACTTTGAAGATATCAGCCTGCCCGTGAAAAAATCGCACGTGACCTCGGCACTGTGCAAGGGCTGTGGCACCTGCGCTGCCAACTGCCCGATCGGTGCAATATCCGTCAAGAACTTCGATTTCAATCAAATCTACGCGATGATCGAGTCTTACTTGATCAAAAATGCGTGAGGGCGACGAGAAAAATGGAATCAATTTCGCAGAGTTTTAGTCCCAATCTCCTGGTTTTTTGCTGCAACTGGTGCTCGTACGCCGGAGCAGATTTGGCAGGCGTTTCCCGCTTTCAATACGCCCCTAACGTACGCATCATTCGAGTGATGTGCTCTGGACGGGTCGATCCCTCATTTGTGCTAAAAGCTCTCAAGGAGGGGGCAGATGGCGTTCTCGTTACTGGATGCCACATCGGAGACTGCCACTACATTTCGGGGAATGTTTTCGCGAAGGAGAGATTCGAGCGATTAACCCGGATCATCATCAAGCAATTGGGCATCGATGAAAGGCGCGTGCGATTGGAATGGATCAGCGCCGCGGAAGGAAAACGATTCGCGGATACCATCACGTCGTTCACCAACGAGATAAAGGCATTAGGCCCGTTTCTCAAATAACCAACGCGCATCTTTGTTCAAAAGTTTTCGGGACGAAAATCGTGAGCCGTGGAAAACTCTAACAATCGTAACGGAAGCATCTATGATGGTATCTTGCTCTCGTAGATCGTAAATTTCTGGGAAAACCCGTTTTTTTCGAAAAGATGCACCATGGGCGCAGTTTCGGTTCGCACATTGGCCCAGATCCTCGGAACTCCAGCGATCTGAAGGTATTTTATGGCATTATTGAGCAGGAGATCGCCAATACCTTGGCCCCGATACTCACTCTTTATCATCATGTTGCTGATGGAACCGTACTGGGATCCCGTTGGGTCTCGCAAAATATCGCAAAATATGCTGCCGATAATCTCATCACCTAAAACAGCAACATAGCAACCAGACACGTTATCCATGAGCCGTTTGGCCATGTACAACTCGAACCAACGATTATCAAAGTGATCATCGAACAATGTCGCCAGTTGGTTTGCAAGATCTTCGACTTGCTTGTAATCGGTCTCCCTGTACCAGCGAACAATGATGTTTTTCCTCATTTTCCCTCATCCGTTTTCGTCGGATTGTTGCAACATCCACTTCAAATATATCTATTTCGATCCATTTTTTTCCCCCCTTTTTAAAAAATAGGTACTAATAGTTACATCAAAAATGCAGATAAGCCTTCACGAAAGCATTAAACGTGATCGAAACGCGCCAGTTTTGCTAGCAAAGTAGCCTCACTCGTCTTGCTCAGCTTTAGCGGCTTTCTTTTCCTTGGGCGGCAATTTCATGAAATACGACGGGTGGAACTCTTGCGCCTCATCGCGCTTGCCCTGTTCCTTGTCATAATTCCGTTTCTTGATCATGGCGAGTTTTTTTACCGCCACGATGCCCGGCTCGACCTCTTCAAGAGGCTTTTTTTCGATGAGACCCGCTTCCACGGCTGCATCGAACAAAGCCTTGCCGGCGGGCGTCCGCACGAGCACGGTATTCCAGCCATCGGGCGACCCGATCGAACCGACCGAAACGTCAGCGCATTCTGATGTCAGGTCGTGGCAGCAGTGGCATCCCACGCGTGCAAGCCTCGTCACTTCCTTCATACTCTCGGATTTTTGCTCGCCATCCCCTAGAGACACGATGAACTGGCCTTCCTTGATGTTCATCTTCGTGACTCCATCCAGGGACGTTCCGAACGTTTTCTCGCACAGCATCTTCACGGCTGCGTGGGTGAAGGATTCCATGCAGAAGATGCCGATGCGATACTTGATGTTCGACGTCGCCACGGTGCCGGGCGGGTACACGTCGACTTTCTTCAAGGCCTGCATCATGCAGGGCGTACCAACCACGGCAATGGCGGAAATGTCTTTCAGTGATCGCAGGAGGGCGAGCGATGGCGTGTTGACGTATTTTGTCCCTGCAACGGCAACGACATCCTCGACCGATCGTAAAACGCGAGCTTCAGGCTTCCACGGGGTTCCCTCCTTGATGCCGGCCCCGATCGCGGCCGTGATGTCTCCAGCTTGGAATGCTTGGACGAGCAGGCTCGACGATATCCCGCCGTCTTGGGCTTTCGTGGCGATGCCACCGTTCAGGGTTTTCGCGGACCACGCCTCGATGTATGCACCCGCCTTGAGCTCGTCCGCATCGAACCCGTCGTTTTTCACGGCCCACTCCATGGCTTTCTTGGGCAAGAACGAGCGCGGGCAGACCGTGTAGCAGAGGCCGCACCGGATGCACTTGTCCATGTCAATGGACACCTTGCCGTCATCCACGACGATGCACCCGACAGGACATGCCGATTGGCAGGTGCCGCAACCGCTGCATGCCATTCCTTCGTCCACGGCCTTGACCGGCACGTAATAGGGCTTGGCCAGCGTGGCATCCGCCGTCACGAACGTGAACGTGCAGGATGCCGGGGACTCGACGCTGCAGGACAGGAACCCCTCGACCACCAGTTGGAACGCGGCCGAGACTGTTTCAGCGGCTCGCACGCCGAATGGTGCCATCATGGAAATCAGCGCCTCGAGGTCAACCTCGTTCCCCGCGCGTTCCATCTCGCGCAGCACGGTTGCTTTGCGCGATTCCTCCTTCACCAGCGCACGCAGCGCTCCTTGGTATTCATCCACGGAAATCACGCCAGCCTTCTCTATGTCCGCCTGCGCATCGACCAAGCAACGTAAGCGAAACGATCGTGCCGCGTGGACAAGCAACGGCAGCTGTTCGACGTGTCCGGCATCCATGTCTGCAATGATCGTAGAGGTCATGGTTCTCATTCTTCCGATTTCGAGCGGTATTCTCGATCCCGTCGCTCGCGGCAACGTGCCATCATTTTTTCCCAGGGCTTTTGGGAAGAAACTCATCTAGCTTGGGATCAATTACGAACTTGATATGGTCAATCCTCGAGTATTATCCGATTTCAGGGGATTCACGGGTAGGGCCCCGACGCGCGTCACGAGATCGGTCACTGCATTCAGGTAGCGATCGATTTCGGCAGCTGACATGAAATATATGCCCACCCGATCGGGATTGAATCCCGATTCGGCAAGCATGAACTTCACGGCGTTCAAGTGCCGTTCGGCGGCGTAGTTGCCACTTTCGAAGTCGCACTCGCCCTTGTGGCACGCGAAGATACCAACTCCATCGGCTCCATCCCGCAGTGCCTGCATTATGTCTGACATATCGACCCGACCCGTGCATTTCACCCGAACTAGATAAATCTCGGGGGAGTATTGATTCCGGGAAACACCGACCAGATCGCCGGCCGAGTATCCTCACTTCTCGCAGCAGAAGATAATGATCTTCCGGCCGTCGCTCACGGTCTGCCCGGTTGTATCTTCTTCCATGATTATCATGGTATTTGATGTCATGAATTTGCATCCGATTTGCCGCATCGCAAATTTCTTGGCCCGGTTCTAGCATTTTTAATCGGGCTGCATCGAAGGGGATGCATCGATGGTTTCTTGCACTATCTCAGGAGCCTTGCCAGGATATTTCAGGATCGCGTAGACCTTACCGTCAACCTGGTCATCGCGATAGTAGCGCAACTCGATGGCCTTTGCCGGGCACGACGAGACGCAAATCCCGCAGCCCTTGCAGTTGAGATCGTTGACCTCCGCGATGCTGGTTTCCTCGTTCACCGATATTGCGTTGTAATTGCACGATTTTTCGCACCGGTGGCATGCAATGCATCGCTCGGGATCGACGATGGCCGTGATGAGTTCCTTGGCAAACACATCCGACGAGACAATGGCGGAGGTGTCTGCCGCGGCTGCCAGCGCAGACGAAACTGAGTACGGTATGTTCTTTGGACCCGAGGCGCATCCCGCGATGAAGATGCCGGGGCTCTTGGTCTCCTGAGGGCTCAAGCATTGGTGAATTTCCTTCAAGAACCTCCCCGGAGACTTGTCCAAGCCGAGAACCGATGCAATCTCGCTCGTTCCTGCCGAGGGTTCCATGCCCGCTGACAGCACGAGCAGATCGACGTCGACTTCCTGCACCGTGCCTTCCAGCGTGTTTTCGTAGGTCAGCAGGATGTTGCCCGTCGACGGGTCCTCTTTCACGTCTCCCGGGATCCCGCGGACGAAGATGACTCCTTTCTCCCGGATGCGCCGGTAATATTCCTCGTTCTGCTTGTCCCAGCATCGCATATCGATGTAGAAGATCATGACATCGGCGCCGTCGATCTCTTGCTTGAGCAGCTGCGCGTTCTTGAGTGCCAGGTTGCAACATACGGATGAACAGTAGGCGTTGGCATTCTCGTGCATGCTGCGCGACCCCACGCACTGGATCATAGCGATCCGCTTCGGGAGTTGCTTGTCCGAGATCCGGAGCACGTGCCCGTGGGTCGGTCCGACCGGCGAGAGCATGCGTTCGAGCTCCATCTGCGTGATCACGTTCTGGAAGCGACCATACCCGAACGAGCCGTACTTTTGCACGGGATACTCGTCCCACCCCGTGGCGACGATGATCGCCCCCACGGTCACGGTGTCGAACGATTCCTGTTCCTCCTTGTCGATCGCGCCTCGCTGGCAAGTCTTCTGGCATACCCCGCATTCCATGCACGCCTCCTTGTCGATCACCGCGATTTTCGGGACGGCTTGGGCGAATGGAATGTAAATGGCCTTCCGCGTCCCGATGCCCCGGTTGAATTCGTCGGGCACCTCGACCGGGCACTTAACAATGCACGATCCGCAACCCGTGCAGAGCTTTGGGTTCACGTACCGTGGCTTTTGCTTGATCGTGACAGAATAATTGCCCGTGATTCCTTTAACCTCGGCAATTTCTGCGTACGTGCGAAGGTTGATGTTTGGGTGCTTGGAAGCCTTGACCATGATCGGCGCCACGATTCAAATCGCGCAATCGTCCGTCGGGAACACGCGATCGAGCTGGGCCATGCGGCCACCGATCGTCGCTTCCTTCTCGACGAGATACACCTTGATCCCGTGGTTGGCCAAGTTGATGGCCGCATTCATCCCCGCGATACCGGCGCCCACGACGAGAACAGATTTCGTCATTTTCACTTCTTTCCTGGGCACGTCCTCCAGCGCGGCGGCTCGATACACCCCGCCCGCGACGAGCGCCTTGGCCTTTTCCGTGGCAGCCTCCTTGTCCTTGCTGTGCACGAAAGAATCTTGTTCACGCAAGTTGACCATTTCAAAGTAGTATGGTGACAGCCCCGCGCTTACAAGCAAGTCTCGATAGGTGGGCTCGTGAATTTTCGGGGTGCATGCCGCGACGACGACCCGGTTCACGCCAAGTTCTTGGATGTCGCGCCGGATCGTCTCCTGCCCTGGATCGCTGCAGAAAAATGCAAAGGTTCTCGCGATCAGCACGTTGGGCAGGGATTCCGCGAACGCGCGTACTTGCTCGGTATCGATGAATTGGCCGATGTTCACGCCTCACTGGCACACGTACACTCCGATCTTAACAGGCTCCTTGGTAATTTTATCGAAGTTTTCATTCATGAGTGCTTCACTTAAGTGTCCGTTGGATTAAGTGATGGCAGTGGAAAATCTGGCTTCTATTTTTCCTCCATCTGGTGATAAGAGCTACCAAACTCATTTCGAGCGGCGAACTTCCGCGCCTTGTACTTTTTTCATGCGGTGGCCTTATTCAATTTTCAGACTTTTCGCGATGAAAAGCCGAATCAGGGCGATCATGAATCGATCGTGGCACGCTTGAGCGCCACGGCCAGCTTCTTCGGGTCCATCCCGACACGTTTCACGAGCTTTGCGACGAGGATTTGGTATCTCTTTGAGCTCTTGAGGCCTAGCAATTCGCAGAGTTCTTTCAGCTGGTCTTCCGTGGGCGTGTCATTTGCCTGATCTGAACCAGACGTTTCCAGTTCGCCGGTGCCGGTTCCGGGATCGAGGCCACCATTTGATTCTTGGCCCGGATCCGTGGGATGCTCGGATCGCTCCATATGTAATTGTTACGTTGGTTGAGCGATAAAAATGCATGGATATTGAATGGTAATCCTTGATCATGATCGGAGCCAGATACAAATTTGGTGGTTTGATAGCCAACCAGTGTAGCCAGCAAGCGTTTTATTGCCGAATTATCTTCAGAACCGTGGAACGATCATAAGGCGGAACCGGCAGTGCTCAAAAAAATCAAAGCACCACGCGGGGAGTACACATGCATCATCGACAGGGCGAACAACGAGCTTGTCGACGTGCACGAGGAAACTTTTTCCGAGCTGTTCCACCTGCTGGATTCCGTGCTGAACGTGAAGCTAGTCATCAATCGGGAGAAACCTCTTCCAGATGACCTGTTAACCGGGGCCACGATGCTCGTGATCGGGTGCCCGAGGAAGAGCCAGCTGGACAAGGAGGAGATCGAGACCGTCGTGAAGTACGTCAGGGATGGTGGCAACCTGCTGGCGATCACTGATGCCGGGGGCGACGCCGCCAACGAGACCAACCTCGGCGAGCTCACGTCTGTGTTCGGCATCGAGATCGAGGCCACAACGGTCCGGGATTCCAAGAACATCGGATCGGCAGCGGCGCCGATCATCGAAGATATCAATGTCTCCCATCCCTTGAACCGGAACGTTATGCGGGTCGTCATCGGCGGGGGTGCCACGTTACTGGCACCGGAGCCGGCCGTCTCGCTCCTCGGAACGAATCGGACCTGCGTGATCGAGCAATTCCGCCCTGCGGAACACGATGGATGGAAGGTCATGAAGGTCGGCGAGCACTACCCGATCGCCGCGTCGGCCCAGCACGGTCAGGGAAAGGTCGTCGTGGTCGGCGATGTCGACATGTTCAGCAATGATCTGGATTATGGCATCAATGCACTTGACAATGCTACCTTCATCAAGAACATCTTCACGTGGTTCATGTCGCCCGTGGATGTCCCTTCTGTCATCGACTGGTTGGTATCCAGGCTCACCGCGCTGGAAACCCGCGTGAACGATCTCGCCGGGGAAAACGCGCGGTTGAAACAAAAGCTAACCAAGCTCGAAAACCCCGAGAATGAATACCCGTTAGTGAAGCAACGTTTGCAAGACGAGCTCGAATGAATCCGCTCCTCCTCCGCAGTTACACGAATTTTGTCGTTCTGGACCATTTCCTTTTTACTGACCATCCAGGTTGTCCTCTTTTGTGAATTTCCGTCCGAGACTCGTCATTCCTGTCTAAATCGAGTGGGACGTGCATTCTTCGGTCGAGTCCTAGCGTCGACGAGGACTTTTAAAATTCACAAACCAAGATCTCTATCATAATCGACATTCATCCCTAAACCACCAGACGGGGATAGGATGCGGGTCCACGTGTTTCATTGCCTGCCCGCGATCCTGCAATATGTCTTAGGAAAGGATACCTATGTCCAAAGAACTAAAATTATTCGTTGAAACGGCTGAGAACGTTGGCGACGACATCTACATCTCGCAGATGTCTGCCGAGACTCTCGGCGTCAGGGACGGCGATTTGGTCCGTGTCACGATACCTGAGGAACGTTTCGATACGAGTCTAGCTGTTCACATCGATCAAAACCTTTTCGACTTCGTTGTTAAGATCGATGAAAATTTGCCCGAGATACTTGGATTCAAGTCCATGGAATTAACGGTCTCGCCGATCGGTGTTGGCGCCACCCCGGCGCCCAGTGCGCCCGTTCGCGGGCCCGCGGGTCCAAGGTCGGGTGCGATCCCGATGCCTCCACGTGTACCCGGGGCCCCACCGTCGTTGCCATTGCGACCGGGCGGAGGGCCCTCGCCGCCGGCCCCCCCGCGGGTTCCCGGCGTGCCCAGCCCACCGGGTATGGGGGGTCCGCCGCCGCCACCCGGTATGCCCGTGATCCCGAGCGCGCCCATGGCCCCTCAGATACCGAGACCGCCAGCAGTGCCACGTCCTCCAAGGGGTCCAGCGGTTCCGCCGGTACCTGCTCCACCGTCCGTGCCACGACCGCCATCGGCGCCACGTACACCGAAACCCCCGGCCGTGCCACCCACACCAACGATGGAAATGTCTCAAGATGAATTCGGAGAGATGTCCTTTCAGTACTCGGCCCCGACACCTCCTGCGCCACAAGCCCAAGCTCCAGCTGGCCCTGAATTCACAATGGAAACCGCTTGGGTTCTCGCGCCGAACCAAGTCGACAACTACGGCGTGCTCATCGTCGATGGCCAGGGAAAGGCCGTGTTCGGCGCCGATGCTTCGGGCATTCCATTGGATTCAATGGGCCAAGCATTCCAAATGGCCCAACTCAACGAGACTGAGGTCAAGATGCCGGTTGTGGCACCCGTTCCCGCCGCCCTTCCCGAGACCAAGGAGAAGGTGCAGGTGCTGGTGCCCAACCAGATGGATGCCTTCGGCGTCGAGATCGTCGACGCGGGGCACAACCCCATGTTCGGCATGGACTCATCTGGATTCTACCTCCTCGATTCCACGGGCCAGCCCTTCGAGCAGACTCAGTGGATGGAGATGATCATGGACAAGCAGCCAGAGAAGGGCCCCTTCCCGGAGAACATGGTCGACTCGTTCGGCCAGAAGGTCGTTGACGAGCGCGGGTTCGCCATCTACGGCCTAGACGAGTTCAACCAGCCGCTCGACCCGAACGGGAAGGGCGTCTGGTGGGAGGGCTCGTCACGCCCCAAGTACCCAGACATGATCGACATCTCCCAGCTCGCCGGGGAGAAAAACGGTCTCATCCTGTCGCCCAAGATCGACAACACGCTCGGCGACCGGCTCCTGATCTCGCAAGCCAACGTGGAAGCGCTCGGCCTGTACGAGGGTATGATGATCGAATTCCAGGACCACAAGACCCGGGGCAAGGGCGCGGGCCGCGTCAAGGTTGGCCCGGTCGACGACCGCCACATCGGCATGACGCAGGACGCCTACGACGCGGGCAACATCGTCGAGCACGACGACGCCGTCGTGTACTCTGCCGAGCCGCCAATCGAGCAGCGGGAGGTCATGGAGGTCAAGGTCCAGACCATGGACGACTTCCAGGGCATGTGTGCCATCGGCCCGCGGTTGTCCCTGTCTATGGACCTCGGTGGCCGCTCGGAGAACGAGGTCATGGCGTTCGAGGACCCCCTGACCGGGTCGTTCGGGGCCGCCAAGGTGAAGATCGACCCCGACCTGCCCGAGACCATAATCAAGATCGATTCTGAAGTTTTCGAGGCATCGGGCATCGGCTCGTCGACCGTCGAAATCAAGATCAACAAGCGTACCATCATCCCCCTCCAGGAAGTCACCATGGGGATCAACCCGCTGGAAGGCGACCAGGTGTGGGAGACATTGAGCAAGGCCCGGCGGTTTATCGGAAATTTGAAGTCGTGGCTGTCCAACTACATCATCTTCAAGGAGCTGAAGCTCCGCTGGAAGCAGGCGGGTGCGGCCATCAAGATCCTGGATTCCAAACCGGATTTGTCAGGCGACGCTCTCGCCACGGTCCAAGCCTCGACGAACATCCTGCTCAAGCCCGAGGGGCTGGTCACGTTCAACGCAATCCTCATCCTGGACATCTCTCGGTCCATGATGGCTCGTGACTTGGAATCCAAAAACATCGCCCCGGCCATCGAAGGCATCCGGGCGGCCATGTCGTCCAAGGAGATCCAGGACTTCCTCAAGCAGTTTAAGGAAGGCACGTCGGTGCCAAGGCGCATCGGAGCGGCGTTCGCGGCGATCCTGTTCCTGGCCGAGAAGGTCGGGCGAGGGTTCGGTGAGAAGGTCGCCATCATCCGCTTCGCCGACACGGCGGAGACGCTGGATTTCAACGGGTCGCCTTTCATGCAGGGTTCGTCGGGCGAGAAGGACGTGCTGGAGAAGGCCGCGCGCACGATCGTGGACAACATCGCCAACGCCTACGGGCAGGCCACGAATCTCGGCCAGGCCATGTTGCTGGCGCAGGAGCTGATTTACAAGCTACAGGACATGGAAGGTGGCGAGGAACAAGCCAAGCCAGTGATGGTCCTGCTGCTCACCGACGGAAACCCCACCGACGGCAACAACTTCGAGATCGCCGTGCAGGAGATGGCCAAGAACCAGAACGTGGTCTTCTACGTGCTGGGCTTGGGCCAAGCCAACGTCGAGCTTATGACCAAGGCGGCCAGTATGTGCGGCGGGGAGTTCTATATGCCCGAGGATGCCGGAAAGCTCTTGATCTGGTATTCCAAGCGTGCTCGTGACCTCCAAGTGCGCCTGAAGTCCCACAAAACGAAGAGCGAAGAGGATATGGACAAGGTATGAACTCGCTCGTCTTTACTTATTTTCTTAATATCTCTCCCGCCGTAAAACGAGGCCACGTTCCACACATTGTTCGGAACGCGCAAAGACATCTCGAAGTGGTACGTAGCGTGGCCGAGGGCGTTCCGGCTGGAAAAGCTCAGCCACCAGCCCGACTGGTCGAAGCCACCTAGCCCTGAACTGGGTCTTGATGGTATCAAATGGAATCGTTGGAATCAGTTGTGTATCGTGCGAACCAATCCCTCGAAGTGTCTGTCAAATGTCGCCATCAAGCCACAGGACAACCTATCAACTTGGGTTAAAATCGAGCAATCCGTGAAGGAAAGTCGATTTTGGCTGAATTTTTGAAACCTTTCCCAGCTTTGATGAAAATCTTCAAAAGAAAGTTCAACGAGGTTAATTCTTCGACTTTCAAGAATATATTTTCCTAACGAAATTGCTAAATCCGCGCGCTTGAGCCGGACAAGTGCAAGCGTGACGACCTCATCAAAAACAAAAGTCGATGTATATATCGTTCCAAATTCACTTTTCAGGAATCGTTTCATCCAGGTTTGAGCTTCAAGATGGTGCACATCATCACTATTTTTTATAGCCAAGATGAACCCTGTATCTAGAAATACGGCCATTTCATTCATCCTTGTCTGGCCCGTAGAGAAACTCATCAACTCTTTCGGAAAGGTCTTTTATACCGGTGTGAAACGTTTCGTCCATACCGATCCACGCAGCATCTTGCTCCACGGGGAGATCGCCCCTTGCGGTTGAAATTCCTTCCGTCTTGAGTGCATCCTCGATTAAAATTCCGATCATTTCCTTCTTGGTTATTTTTTTCCCACGAAGTTGAAGATGGGCAAGAAGTGTTTCCAATAACCGGTTGTGCTGTTCGTCGATTCTTATCGTGCTCATTTTCCTCTTAGTTTTTCAAGAGCATGCAAGTATATGAGTATAATGGCATACCAGTGTGGTATTTTTACAACATATTTAAACCACTTTTATAATCCTTTTATTCTCGATGTCGCTTTATATACCCCTCCGAAAAGGTTATCGAGAGCAAAAACTAAACGTGTTTAGGATGGGGTTTTTGTCTTTTTTGCAGTTCAAACGTCACATGTTACATGATCTCCAATCCTTTTCTGCACTAGCGTGCATCTTAGACCCGCAGCACCTGAAACGTTGCCATGCAGCCATCCCGGACGATATCATGCAAAACTCCAACATCTACATGATAGTCGTTCGATGCTCAAGTGCCGTGTATGCCAACGACGCCTTCCACGTTGCCAAGAACGGCAGCGATCTGGAGGGCGTAGGACCTGTCGGATTGGGCCAATCCGAATGTCGTGAATCGGCATATCCTCTCGGACAAGAAACCTTCCGTGTTGTTCATCCTGCTGGGATATGCAAACGAGTTTCGTCCGCTTGAAGAAAATACGAATATAGTTCCCGAGCTCGTAGACTGCCGTCACCCACACGAATGACGCGAGGAACGGCCCGAACCCGATCCGCAAGGCGGCCAGTGCATGGTTGGCGATCGAGCCAAGCAGCCCAGCCAAGGGGACCTCCCATGGTCTCGAGCGCGAGCATCCAGGGGGCTTCCCATTCCGCTGGCCACGACCATCGACCGCGGAACAGGTGATTCGTAGCTGAAGATACTTTATTAACAAGAATGTCAATTGGATGTTGGAGGACGCATATCTACCGCGCGTGTTCCAGCGAACCTGCACCCGAGCCTGAAATGGAAGAGATGCCCGAAAACGGAGACTCACTTTTTTAGTTGAGTACTTAAGGCAAGTTTTTCCTGCAAGCTTTTCCTGATAGTGCCCTCTTCAATTTGATGCTTTGAATAAACCGCACTCGACCCGTGGCTGGCCTTGGAAGGCAGTGCTCTCCCCCGGCGCGGGCGAGCAGGAACAATGACGAATACCTTATAATGTAAATCCTGCATTGGATCTGTAAATATTGATATTTGATAATGAAGGGACTGCCAGTGAGCGAATATCGAACCGAAGGGGTTCTCGAAACCCGATTCCACAACCTGTTCCTCGCGTTCTTGGTATCGTATTTCGTATCCCCGGTCCTGGTCTGGCTTGGCATCGAGTACGGTAAACTCGCAAAGGTAATGAACGAGCTCGGGACCAAGGCGTCCAGCCAACAGTTGCAAGTCGCATCGAAGCGGTTCAAGGTCGCATCGATGTTGACGTTCACGAGTTTTGTCGCAGGGATGGCGGTGTACATTTGGCTATTCATCAGCCTCTTTCTAGCCGAATTCAGCATACTCGAAAGCCTCGAAGTGGCTTCACTGAGCAATTCCCTCCTTGGCATGCTTGATCTTGCCTTCCTGTTCTCCATCGCCTTGCTCGCGCTCGGCATCGCGACCAATTTCGTGTTGCTTGACGCGTGGTCATTGCTTCAATCCTCGCTTGTCAAGGAAATTGACAATCCAGCCGCGCAATGGCCTCTCTCCTTTCACGCCAATCGCGTTATCAAGGGGTTGAAGTATAGTATCGTGGCCGCGTTTTTTTCGGCTGCCTTGATACCTCTTTACATGGTGGTCTTCCCGTTCCTGTTCGGCATGCTGAACAGTGCGGAAGAAAGCCTCGTGCTCGGGTCTGCGGGACCGATCGCTTGGATGGTAATTGATATTCTGCTCCTCGCACTGGTAGCCGTGGGCTCGATTGTCGGCCTCATCGGAACGATTAACCAGGGAATCGGCTTGTTTGACTTTGCCAAATCGTTGCGAACACCTCCAATGTTCGATCGTGGAGGCATGGGTGCAAGGTTGCCACCTGAACCTGCACGTTTCCAATCGCCAGCGCGACCAACACCGGGAAATTGCCCGCGTTGCAACATCCGGCTCCCGGGATTATCAGATATAGCTTTCTGTCCGAATTGCGGGTTGGAGTTGTAGCCTTTCGCGTGTGATTTCCAAGATTTTCTTATTTTAACCCCGATAATCATAGCTGCTTCGGGTCAAATGTGATGCCGAGTGATTATGTCGTCGACGCCGTGTATTTAGAAAAAGAAAAGAGAAACGATATATTTAACCCAGTAAAGCCGTTTTCAGGCTGCTGAATTAGAACCGAGCAGGCCTGTGCTTTGCAAAACAATCCCTGCAATACACAGGCTTCCCTTCGGTTGGCTTGAATGGAACTTGACACGCTTGGCCGCAATCGCTGCATACAGCATCGTGCATTTCCCTGGGACCACGGAACGAGTCATTTCCGAAGCGTCTTGACATATTTTTTTTACCTTAGTTTTGGCATAGACCCGAAAAAATCATTTCCGAAATGTCGAAACACTTGTTCACTTTTATGCGTGTGAAACGCGCACCAAACGAAAAAATGCAGCAGACGATTACGATTTTTTTCCAAGCCTATAAGTATCTTAAGGTATCGATTTTAAAAAAGGCCGGTGCATTTTTTTAGAAGCAAAATTTGCGATCACATCTTTTTTTGAAGCATTTTTTTCGTGCGAACCCTCGTTACACCGGCTCGGCAAGACAAACGAAAAACTGGTTGTTCTTGAAATCAGGTACTGAAGATTCTGGCGGCCCAGAGCATGGCCATATAATTCTGCCACTTGCATGTTTGCACCACAGAATGCGAGCTCGACAGGATGAATCCGCCCCCCGGTGCGCACGCGCTGCAGAGTTCGCGGGTATAATGCACCACATCCCGAGGCGACCCGTTGGTCAGTAACCTGATCGGGACGTTGCCAACAAGCACCAAGCGATCTCCCCATTCTCGTTTCGCGGCAAAGATGTCCATTCCCGCATCGCTTTCCCACGGGTGGAGCGCGTCGACGCCCTCGCCGATGAATCGGGGAACCAGATCTTGGACATACCCGTCCGAGTGCCGCATGACCTTCACGCCGAGCCGGTGTGCCCGATCGCAAAACCGTTTGATCCCTGCGGTAAAGAACCGGTCGTACATGCGCGGGGAGATCAGGGAGCGGCCGATCTGCCCCAGGTCGTCGGTCATGTACACGAGCCTGACGCCCCGTGCCGCGTGCTCCTCGAGGGTGGCGATGGCATAGGTCGACATGTCCTTCACGACCCGGTCGATGAATCCTGGTGCTTTCACGAGGAGTTTAAACAGGGCGGTATAGCCGAACAGGTCGCACAGGTTCTCGAAAAAGGCCGAACCGTAGATGCTGAACACGAGCGCGATCTTGCCCATGGCCGCCGAGATGGCCGGATGGACCATGAAATAATTCGACGGGTTATCAGGATCGAGCTGGACGTAGCGGTCGTAATCCGCCTCGTCGCGCAGGACGCCCTCCCTCGAAACCGCCCCGCCGCCTTTCGCAAGCCGCAGGGCGACGTCACCCTTGGGACCGTAGAGCGTGGAACCCGCAGCCTGCAGGTGGTTGAACAGACGGGGGTGGAATATGGCCGGGAACCCTCCCGCGAAGCCAATGAGGTCGATCCCGAGCTGCCGGTGCACCTTCGAGTACTGGTAGAATGCAGGCTTCACGAGAGGGACGAGTCCGGCCGGATGTGAAAGAGCCTTGAAAACGATACGCCGCACTGGCTCGGCCCACGGGGAGGAAATCAACTTGACAACTTGAAACGGGAGAAACAGGATCCCGGGGTCGGTGTGCACCGGCGCCTTGGACCGGTTCAGCTCGGCCGGCTCGATAGCACCCTCGTAGATGGGCACGCGGTCCGGTTCCTCGTGATTGAACGAGGCCCAGACCCGGTCCTGGGGCATCATTTCACTGGCCATTTGATCCTATTGGTTCGGGCTCCTTTAATACAGACCCGAGACGTGCCCATCGTCGTCGATGTCCATACCCTCCGCTGCGGGGGCATCGGAGAGCCCGGGCATCAGTAGCACGTCCCCGCAGACCGGCACGATGAACTCGGCACCCGTGTAGATCTTCACGTCGTTGATCGTGAGCGTGTACCCTTTAGGCACGCCGAGCTTGTTTGGGTCGTCGGAGAGCGAGGCTTGGGTCTTCGCCATGCAAATCGGGTAGCGCGTGGCCCCCTCACGGGCTTCGATCTGCTGCAGCGTCTTTAGGGCATCGGGCGAGTAGGCGATGGTGCCGGCCCCATAGACCTTCGTGGCAATCTTGAAGATTTTTTCCTTGATCGGGTCGTCCAAGTCGTAAGCGTATTGGATTTCGGGTACCGGGTCGCTGGTGACCACCTCGATCACCTTCTGGGCGAGATCCATCCCCCCCTCAACGCCCTTCTCGTAAACCTCGGAGAGCGCGGCGGGAACCCCGATCTCGGTAAAATGATCAGCGAGCCATTGGAGTTCCTCGTCGCTGTCTGCGGGGAACTTATTGATTGCGACGACCGGTTTGAGGCCAAAACCCTTGATGATGTCGACGTGGGCGTCGATGTTGCCCACGCCTGCCTGGAGCGCACCGAGGTTTGGCTCCTTGCATTCCTTGTAGGTGCATCCACCGTGCTCGCGCAATGCCCTGCAGGAGCAGACGATCACGACCGCCGCGGGAAGTAAGCCGAACCGGCGGCAGATAATGTCTACGAATTTCTCCGCCCCGAGATCCGACCCGAACCCGCATTCGTTGATGACGTAGTCGCAGGTCTTCAGGGCGGTCATGATGCTCCTGATGGACGCAGTGCCGTGGGCGACGTTGCCGAAGGGGCCGCAATGGATGAGCGCGGGCGCGCCCGAGAGGGTCTGCACGAGGTTTGGCTTGATGGCATCGCGCAGGATCAGGGCCATTGCCCCGACCGCCTTGAGGTCGCGGGCGAGCACCGGCTGGCCGCCGTAGGTGTAGGCCACCGTGATGTTCCCGAGCCGCTCCTTGAGCTCGGCAAGGTCCCGTGATAGGGCCAAGACGGCCATGATCTCTGACGCCGCCGTGATGACGAACCCGTCCTCCCGCGGCGTGCCGCCCTTGACCCGTCCCCCGAGCCCCACGACGATCTTGCGCAGGGCCCGGTCGTTTATGTCCATAGCGCGCGGCCACGTGACCCGGGTGGAATCGATCTGCAGGCTGTTGTCCTTGGCGAGGTGGTTGTCGATAAGGGCGGCCAGCAGGTTGTGGGCAGCGGTAATCGCGTGAAAATCACCCGTGAACTCAAGGTCGATCTGCCACATGGGATAGACTTGTGCCAAGCCCCCGCCCGTAGCGCCCCCCTTCACGCCGAACACGGGGCCCATGGATGGCTGTCGCAGCGTGCAGGCAACCCGGTGCCCGAGGCTGTCAAGGGCCTGCGTCAGGCCGATGGTTGTCGTGGTTTTTCCTTCTCCTGCCTTGGTCGGCGTGAGGGCGGTCACGAGGATGAGTTTTCCGTCTACGCCTTGCTTGAGTTGGGTTTCAACTTTAGCCACGTATCTCCCGTAACGGATGAGGTCGTCCTCGGTCAATCCGAGCTTCCCTGCGACGACGGAAATATCTACTGCCCGATGGGCTTGCTGAGTCTCGATATCGGAAAGCAATTCTGTCACGAACCTGCGAAGTTGATTATAACGGTTTCGATGCCTTCTTTTGCCTTTCCGCGATTAAAAATCATCCGATGTCGGGATATTGCCGTTTTTTCGCTCGCGGGCTCCCGTTTATATGGTTATATATCTCGTTGGCGCCGAAATTTCAACCATGGATAACGATACTTCATTCGCGAAACTCGAACATATCCTGTCGTGGTTCCTCGTGGCCATCGGTGGGTTTGCCGAGCTTCGGGCCATGTCCGGTGCCAATAGCGCGCTAACGGCAGGTTGGAAATATTATCAGTTCACACCTTCATGGCTGGCACCATCACGCGGCTTGGATTATTGAGGAGTAATGCTCGTGCAAGAGAAAAAAAAAGGGGGGTCTCGTAACTCAAGCCAAGTCCACGATTTTCATTGGCCTGTCGTGGTGTTGCGGGATTTCGGTTTCCCCGCAAAACTCACCCATTTCTACGTTCATCCAGCAAACGAGTTTCTCGCCGGTTTCTGGATCCAATTGCATGTCTCGACCGCAATGCTTTGGTAGAGGCTGCTGGAAACCACATTCTTCGCATTCCAAAACCTGGGTTGATGCCATGGGCGCAGCCTTGGCCATCTTGCCCTTCATGTCCATACCCTTTGCGTCAGTTTTTATGTCTTTCCTCGGCATGGTTTCATTCACTCCAATTTGATTTTCCACTTCCGTGTTAATATTCATTTCACTGCTTTCTGATAAGGAAACGTTGGGCGGGCCAACCTTCGTCACAGGGGCTATAAAGTCCATCGGCTTACAGTGATGCTTCGGGATTTCTTGCTTGCCGCAGCCCGGGCCCATCCAACACACCAGCATTGGCTGGCCATCGACCTCCTCGAGATGCATGGGTTGGTCGCAATGGATCGGGACCGGCACTTCCTTGCCGCACTTCTGGCATTTCAGGACTGGCACGGCCTGCTTATCCGCCTCGTTCGGTGCGGCCGGGATGTCGGGCATAGCAATGGGTCCGAGCCGCTTCTTGATCGGCGGCACGAACCGCTTCAGCCACAGCGACAGCGAAACGACCGTGACCGAGCTCATGGCCATGGCCAGCCCCGCCCACTCGGGCGCGACGACGCCGAAGATGGCGATCGGTATCAGTACCGCGTTGTAGGCGAAGGCCCAGAATAAGTTCAGTTTGATGCGGCTGAGCACTTTGGTGGCGAGCTGGATGGCCGCGACAGCGTCGGCAGGGTCGTCCTTCATGACGACCACCTCGCCCGACTCGATGGCCACGTCTGTCCCGCCGCCCATGGCAATGCCCACGTCGGCGCGTGCCAGCGCCGGCGCGTCGTTGATCCCGTCGCCAGTGAAGGCGACGACCTGCCCTGCCGCTTGGAGCTTTTGAATTTCGGCAGCCTTGTCCTGGGGCAGCACACCAGCGATGACCTGCGTGATCCCGATCTTTCCGGCGATTGCATTCGCGGTGCGCTCGTTGTCGCCCGTGATCATCATGGTCCAGATTCCCATACGGTCGAGCTCGGCAATGGCATCCTTAGAATGGGCGCGGATCGAGTCAGCGATGCCGATCACGCCGGCCGCGCGCCCGTCTATCGCCACGTGAACCACGGTCTTTGCGTCCGCGGTCAGTTGGCTTGCATAGGCTTGAATGGGGTCCGTATCGATACCGAGTTCTTCAAGATAGGATTGGCTACCGACAATCACGGCGTGCCCGTCCACCGTGGCAATCACGCCCTTGCCCTCGGCCGTGTCGAAGTCGGAGGCCTGCGGGATCTCGATACCGGCCGCCTGAACATACTTCACGATTGCCTGGGCGAGCGGGTGCTGGGAATTTGATTCCACGGCAGCAATTTCCGCCAAGAACTGATCTTGAACCATATCATTTTGGATCGCGACATCGGTAACTGCTGGCCTACCCTCGGTGAGGGTGCCTGTCTTGTCGAAGACGAAAGTCGTAAGGCGATCGGCCTTCTCGAGTACCTCGCCGTTCTTGATCAAGATGCCGAGCTCCGCGCCACGTCCGATCCCGACCGTGACCGCAGTGGGCGTCGCGAGACCCAAGGCGCAGGGGCAGGCGATCACGAGGATCGTGATCAGGCGCGTGAGCGGGACGAGCCATTCCCCGAGAACGAAGAGCCACGCGACGAATGTGCCGATGGCGATGGCGAGCACGATTGGTATGAACCACGTGACCGCCTTGTCTGCAAGTTTCTGTACGGGGGGCTTGGTCATCTGGGCATCCTGCACCAGCTGGATGATCTGGGCTAGCACCGTTTCCTTGCCGACCTTCTTGGCTGAGAAGTGCAGCACGGAATTCTTGTTGATGGTCCCGCCGACGACCTTGCTCTCCACTGTCTTGAGCACCGGGATCGGCTCGCCCGTGATCATGGCTTCGTCGACATAACTCGAGCCCTCGATCACGACGCCGTCCGCGGGCACCATCTCGCCCGGTTTCACGACGACGGTGTATCCGATCTCGATCGCATCGGCTTGGATGGTGACCTCTTCGCCGTCGCGGATCACTACGGCCGTTTTCGGTTGCAGGCCGATGAGTTTCTTGATAGCGTCTGATGTGTGGCTCTTGGCCCGGGTCTCCAGGTATCGCCCGAACATGAGGAAGCCCGCGAGCAGGACCGACGAGTCGTAGAACATGAACGACGCGAGCACCACCACGTAGGGCCCGAGGAACGTACCAGCCACGCTCGACCCGTAAGCCACGCCGATGCCCATACCGTACATGACGTCCATATTCAGGCTCCGGTTGCACAGTGATGAGACCATGGCCCTGAAGATCGGGAAGCTCGTGTACGCGAAAGCGGGTGTCGCAATTGCGAACATCACGTAAGCCCGCAGGTCGCTTGCTGGCCAGAGATACATCAGCACGAACAAGATCCCACCAACAAGGATGCCCGTGATGGCCCGCAGTTTCTTCTCGGACAGGGACTGCCGCACTGCCTCCTTCTCGCTCTCGATGATGCCCTCGCCACGTACGCCGATGAATTGGTAGCCCGATCCCTCGATAGCGTGCTTGATGTCGCCGATAGAAGCGACCCGAGGATCATATTGCACGATAGCATTCTCAGCGGCGAGATTCACGGTGACCGCAGACACGCCGGTGATGTTCCCGATCGATTTTTCCAGCGTCGCTACGCACGCGGCACAATGCATACCACCGATTTGCACGTCTGTCTTGGCATTCGAGGCATCAGGCACGACTTTGTAGCCGAGCGAAGCTATGGTCTTCTGGATCTTGGGTAAATTGACCTTTGACTCGTTATATTCGAGCACGGCGGTCTCCGTCCCGAGATTGACTTGCACGTCGTGCACGCCATCTAGGTTCCTGACCGATTTCTCGATGGTACTAACGCAGGATGCGCAGGTCATTCCTGTTATCCTGATGTTGGCCTTTTTCAGGCCCTGATCGGTTTCCCCAGCACTCCTCATTCACCAATTCGCCTCCGATTTATCCTTGGAAAACTGCTCGAACGACCGGATCAGCTTTCCTGCTCGTTCGTGGGATCGTCTAAAGTAATGCTATGAGATTGGATGATCTTGTCGACGTATTCCTTATCGAGCCCGGGAATATCGACATGCGTGTCTTCCTTGATGCGGTCGAGCACCAGCTGCGTCGTGACCTCCTCGACGCCGGGCAGGCACCTCAGCTTCTCGATCAGGGCGATAGTCTGCTCGTGATCGAGGCACTTGGCCATGACAAATATAGGGTACGGGCCGGTCATAATATATGCCTCCCTTACCTCATCCATTTCTTCTATGTCCGCTTTGATCTTGGCGAGGGGTTGGGATGCATAGACCCGGATGGAGGCCATGACCATCTCCCGATAACCGAGCAACTGGCAATTGATCAAGGCCACGTGTCCGCGCACGAAGACCTTCTCGATCTTGTCTTTTCTGGCGCGGATGGCGGTCTGGCTAAGCCCGGTGAGCTCACCGAGTTGCCTGATTGTCAACTGGTCGTCACGCTGCATAAGTTCCATGATGAGCTTGTCCACGTCATCGAGATCCTCGAAACCTAGCGAATGTTGGCTCAAGACTTTTTCACGCATTTAGTGCATTTCGCTACGGGATTTTTAAATCGAGTGGCTTTAAAGTTGCCTCGAAAGATATATTCTAGTTCTTAGTCCTCCGACGTCCTATGAATATCAGGTCTAGGCTGACTGACGACAGCTGGCTTAAATCGCCCGGGTCGCGGTGGATCGCGCTATAATCTCGTAAGTTCCATAGCGATTTATGCTATCGAAACGAGAGCTTTATATCCATCTTGATTAGTTATAGACTTGAACTCGGTAAAATTGAATACTGTGATACATATGACCGACCTAAACCTTAACGCCATCGGGAAGAAATGCCCGATGCCCGTCCTTATGGCTAAGAAAGAGCTGGTTAAGCTCACCGAAAGCGGCGATACATTAACTTTGACCGCGGACGATGTCGGCTCTTTGAAAGACATCCCAGCCCTCATCCGGAAGATGGAGGGTTATGAGATTTTGGAGTCATCGCAGGAAGGAAAGATTATCACGTTCAAGATCCAGAAGTTATGAACGTGACGTGCTGGAAGTGATACCGACATGGCAAAATTTACCTTCGTCGTGTGCACGGAACCCTATAAATATCAGGGCATAGAGTCTATGCTCAACATAGCCGAGGCCGTTGTGCGGAAGGGTCACGAAATCGGTATGATCTTCCTGTACGGCTCGGGCGTGCATAACCTGAAGAAGGAGCTGAACATCGCGAGCGACACGCGAAACTTGCCCGCCCGCCTGCAGTCGTTTGTGACCGACAACCACGTAAAGCTCGCCGGTTGCACGACGTGGGTAGGCCTGTGTGGGCTGAAACAATGCGATTTCATCGAAGACGCATCGGAGGAGGGCCTCGGCGAGCTATCCACGTCCATCGTGGGCTCAGACAAGGTCATCTTCTTCGGGAGCGGCTCGTGAGGTGTTGGCATTATGGTCGATTCTATCATCATTATGGCAGATAGGAGCCCCGTCGGTATGAACTCGGCAGCAGAGGCGATCCGCATGGGCGCCGGCTTGGTTGCGCTCGGCGAGGCGATTCCCACAAAGGTTGTGCTCGGCGGCGACGCGGTCTGGTTGCTGGCGAAGGCCGCGGATCCGAAGGCGGTCGGCCAGGACCCGATCGACGGTGCTATGGAAATGGCCGACTTGGCCGATCTCGAGATCTGCGTGATCTCCGAGGCCCTAAATGCCGCCGGACTCGATGAGAGCGACCTGCGAGAGTATGGCAAACTGTCGATCGTCTCGCAAGAGGAGCTGGCGGGGATGCTGGCCAAGGCCGGCACCGCATTCCGGCTGTGAGGTGAATCCGTATGGCAGGACACGACATCCTCTACCTTGTCGGGCACGGTGCCCGGCAGGAGCTGCACCTGGAAGACCTGTTCCCAGTCGCGAGCATGCAGGCCGAGGCTGGCAGAAACGTGGGCATCGTGCTCATGCAAGACGGCGTAATTGGGCTGTCCAGCAAGGGGCTGGTGCCCGAGGTTATCACGGACCTGCTCGGGGCCGACATCCACCTGCACTCGCTCGGGCCCGATATGACGGCCCGTGGCATGAACCCTGATCTCGTCATCGAAGGCATCGACATACTCGATTACGATACCCTCGTCGACCTCATCACCGATAGCGAAAAGGTAATATCAATCTTGTAACACGCACTACCAAAAAACACGAAAGAGAACGCAATCACGCATCGGAAATGAAAACTATGGTAAAGAAACTCTGCTTCATCATCGCAAACAACGATTTCGAAACGTTCAACAAGATGGTGATACTAGGTACAACTGCTGCGGCCTTGGATATCGAATGTGACTTCTTCTTCACTTTCTGGGGCCTATATTTGCTGAAAAAGAAGTACAAGCCCAAGGTGTCTGGAATGGGCTCTCTCATGGCCGGAATGGCGACGAGCATGTTCTCCAAGAAGATGAAACAAGCTGGCATCGTCAACCCCGTCGGGATGCTCAAGGAAGCCCACGACACAGGCAAGCTCAAGCTCTATCCCTGCAGCATGACGCTCGATATGCTTGCGACGATGCCCATGAGCTTTAAACTCCGCAAAGAGGATATGCTCGACTTCGTCGAGGAGCCCGTCGGCGCGGCCGCGTTCCTCGAAATTTGCGACGGCGCGGACAGCATCATCCACATGTAGGATGGAGCGTCCGCAATTCACCATTTTTTTTAATTTCGTCTGAGTGAGGATGAGAATTACTTTCAAGGAGTTTTTATAGCTTGACCTCGTTCGAATCTTGATTGACAATATTTGGTGAAAATGACAGTGGGAGAAAAAGTCGTCGAAAACGTTACCTCTAACGGTCGGATCACCATTCCTCAAAAGTGGCGTAAACTCCTGGATCTGGGTGATAATATGCCTGTTGAGCTTGAATTGTCGGATAACAAGGAGATCATCGTGAAGAAGAAGGAGCATCCACTCGAGATTGAAGATGACCTGTTCGGGGATATCGAACCATTCACCGAGGAAGAGTTGTCTAAAGCCAAGGAATCGATCTTTCCCGAGCAAGAATGGAACGACAATCATATTGACATTGGCGACGATTGAGATGGAAACTGCTGTCATCGATGCCCAGGTACTGTTCTACTTTCACTACGCTTACTCGAAAGTTCCCGCCCTCTTGCAAGACCTGAAAAAAAAGGTCATTGCAGGAAAAATTACGGTCATCATCCCAGTCGTGGCCATCTCCGAGTTGTATTATAAATTGCGAAAGAAGATGGACTCTGATACGGATCAAGACGTTGAACAACGACTTGCCAAGCTCAAAATAGCCATCCAGAGGTGGAAAAGCTCGGACCACGTCATCATTGATGCATTTGACACGCAATTGCTCGATTTAATGCTCCAGAACAAGCAGTATCACGAGATATTCGACGAAATCATAGCAATGAGCTGTAAACGCCATGGTACGAATATTATCTATGCCACGGACAAGAAATATCGTGAGATATTTCACTTGGACCTCAGGTCCTGGAAAAAAGCACGTTAGGTATTGCAATCCGCCTTGAAAACATTGAAGCTGCCATCCCTTCAAATTAGGTACCTCGGACCCCTACTTAGCGAAGAACGCTATGATCGAAAGTGGATGTAGCGAGAAACGCTACAAAACCGAGATCTTTATATCCACATCAATTATAGCAATCTTGTTCGGAGGATATTTTAGCTATGGTCCCCCGTATAATCGATTCAAATTCGCTACGGCAGGGCGATGCCTCCGCCATTTCATTTCTCGAGACAGCCCACGAGCGAGAGAGGCAATGACAATCATGTCCGTTAAAACAAAGCAATCACAAGTCCAACCGCAAAATTTGCCGGCGCCAGAGACGAAGCGCCAATTCAAGACCAGCGACGATTTCGATGACGATTATCTCAAGGACATCGAGCGCCGTTCCAACATCAATGCCTGCATCCAATGCGGCACGTGCACCGCCTCGTGCGAGTCGGGCCGCTGGACCGCCTTCAAGATCCGCAACATCATCCGCAAGGTGGTCCTTGGCGACCTGTCCGCGCTCGACGATCCCGATATCTGGCAATGCACTACGTGCTACCAGTGCTACGAGCGCTGCCCCCGCGATGTCAGGCCAACCGACGTGATCATCGAGCTCCGCAATTATGCGACCGCCCGGGGGAACATGTCGCCTGCGCACCGTGCTGTCGTGGCCAACCTGAAGGAAACCGGCCACGGCGTCCCGATCAACGATCAGGCTCGGCAGTTACGGGTCGAGCTAGGGCTGGAAGAGTTACCACCCACGATTTTCAAGTTCAAGGACGAGGGCGAGTTGCAGCGGATCGCCGACTTGCTGTTTAACGTCGCGCCGCCGCGGGAGAAGCCCGCGAGCAAGGACAACTTGAAGGAGGTCTGAGACAGCATGCCACGAGAAAAAATATTTGCGTATTTCCTAGGCTGCATCGCCCCCAACCGCTACCCGCAGCTCGAGCTCGCCACGTCGTTCGTCATGCAGAAGCTCGGCTACGAGCTGGTCGACATGGAGCGGGCCTCCTGCTGCCCCGCGCCCGGCGTGTTCCGGTCCTTCAACAAGGTCGACTGGATGGTCGCGGCCGCCCGCAACATTTGCATTGCAGAGCAACTCGACCTGAACATCCTGTCGATCTGCAACGGTTGTTTCGGCACGCTCGCCGATGTCAACAAGCACCTGAAGGCTGACGAGGCCGCCCGCGCTGAGGTCAACGAGCGGCTCAAGGAGATCGGCGACTACGAGTTCAAGGGAACGGTCGAGGTCAGGCACGTGGCCGAGGTGCTCGCCTTCGAGGTGACCCCGGCGAAGATCGCTCCGCTTCTCGTCCGAAAGCTGAATGCCAAGGCCGCCATCCACTACGGCTGCCACCTGCTCAAACCGAGCGCTATCAAGCAGCTCGACAACCCCGAGAAGCCGCACATGCTGGAGGACCTCGTCAAGGTGCTCGGCATCGAGTCACTTGAGTTCAAGGACAAGCAGACTTGCTGCGGGGCCGGCGGCGGCCTGAAATCGTTTTCCGCCTACGATAGCATGGTCATCCTCGCCGAGAAGATGAAGAACATCTCGGAAGTGGAGCCCGACTTCATCCTCGACACGTGTCCCTTCTGCCACCTTCAGTTCGAGACCGGCCAGGACTACTTGAATAAGAACTTCGGCACGTCCTACGACATCCCCGTCCTGCACCTGTCCCAGATCATGGCCTACTGCATGGGGCTGGACGAGGCAAAAATCGCGATTGACAAGCAGATGATGGGCAAGAACTACTCGCTTGACGCGGAGGCGATCGTGTGTGACTGAAGCAGAAGAAGAAACCGAACTGGTCCAAGAGACCGAGCAGGTCGAGGACGCCGGCAAGAAGGAGCCGCGCATCGGCGTGTTCGTCTGCCATTGCGGCCACAACATCGCCGATACGGTCGCCGTGGAGAAAGTGGTCGAGTATGCCAAGACCCTGCCGAATGTCGTCCATGCTGAAGATTACATGTTCATGTGCTCGACGCCAGGGATCGACCTGATCAAGAAGGCGATCCGCGAGGAGCATCTTGACCGGACCGTCGTGGCGTCCTGCTCGAAGACCCAGCACGGCCCGACTTTCGCGCGGGCGATCGAGGAAGAGGGCATCAACAAGCACATGCACCAGCAGGTCAACATCCGGGAATGGTGCAGCTGGCCGCACATCAAGGACAAGGACGGCGCGACCGAGAAGGCCAAGCAGGAGGTCGAGGCGGGCGTGAACCGCTCCCGCAAGCTGGAACCCGTGGAGACCCGCCAGATTTCTACGACCCCCGCCGCGCTCGTCATCGGTGCCGGCATTGCCGGCCTGCGGGCCGCGTCCGACCTCGCCGCGCTAGGCGTCAGGACTTATGTCGTGGAGAAGGAATCGACCATCGGCGGCCACATGACCCAGCTCAACAAGACCTTCCCCACCCAAGAGTGTCCCCAATGCTCCATCTCGCCGCTCACGAACGGCGTGGCGCACGACAAGAACGTCACCCTCATGACCATGGCGCAGGTCAAGAACGTGGAAGGCTCCTTCGGCAATTTTAAAGTCGACGTGGAGATCTCGCCCCGCTACGTGAAGGACAACTGCACGTCGTGCGGCGACTGCTCCGCGCACTGCCCGGTCGAAGTACCCAGCGAGTGGGATTCGGGGATGTCAATGCGCAAGGCCATCTACAAGGCCTATCCGCAAGCCATCCCTTCCACGTATGTCAGGGACAAGAAGGCCTGCATCGAGTGCCAGACCTGCGTGAACGTGTGCCCCGCGCAGGCCGTCGACTTCTCCCAGAAGAAAGAGACCAAGCGGATCGAGGTCGGCACCATCATCTTGGCCACGGGTTACGACGAGTACGACCCGAGCGAGATATCGGCCTACCACTACCACCAAGATGGCTACGAGGACGTCATCACGCAGCTCCAGTTGGAGCGGCTGCTCGTCGCTGGCTCGATCACGAATTCGCAGCTCCTGCGGCCATCGGACGGCAGGATCCCACGCCGGGTCACGATGATCCAGTGCGTTGGGAGCCGGAACGACCAGGTCGGAAATAAATATTGCACAGGCGTCTGCTGCATGTTCGCGATCAAGAACGCGCAGATCGTCAAGGATGCCTACCCCGACATTGACGTGGCCATCTGCTACATCGACATCCGCACGCCCGGCCTCAACAACGAGGAATTTTTCAAGAAGGCGCAGGAAAAGGGCATCAAGTTCATCCGGGGCCGGCCCGGCGAGATCCAGCGCGACCCGGTCTCGGGACAGCTCTACGTCATCGTGGAGGACACCTTATCTAACACCCCGCTCAAGATCAAGTCAGACCTGGTCGTGCTCAGCGCTGCCATGGTCCCCCCGAAGTCGATCGGGACGCTCGGCTCGGCCCTGCAGGTGTTGCGGGATAAAACCGGATTCATCAAGGAATTCCACATCAAGATGAATCCAGTGAAATCGAGCCGAGACGGCATCTTCCTCGCCGGCGCGATCCAAGGGCCCAAGGATATCCCGCAGTCGGTTGCCCAAGCCGGGGCCGCTGCCTCGCTTGCGGCCGCGCCCCTCGTGCGGGGGTACATCGAGAAGGAAATGCTGATCCCGCAGATTGACTATGACCTGTGCGTGAACTGCGGGCTGTGCATCTCTGCCTGTTCCCCGAATGCCATCTACCGTGATGCAGCGGATAATAAGGTCAAAATCAATGAGATTTCCTGCAAGGCATGCGGCCTGTGCGGTCCAGCCTGCCCGACTGCTGCCATCCAGCTCAAGAACTTTCGCGACGACGAGATCGAGGACGAGATCGCCGCGCTCGCCGTCGCGCCAAGAGAAGGAGGTCACGTTCATGAGTGAAAACGAATCCAAAAAGCGGAACGTGGTCGTGTTCGCGTGCAACGAATGCGGTCAGGGTGCGATGAACACCGCTGGCGTTGCGCGCATTGGTTACGACACGGCCATAAAGATAGTGCCCTTGCAGTGCAGCGGCCAAGCAAATCCCGTGCTCATCCTTGAGGCCCTGAAGGACGGCGCCGACGCGGTTGGCGTTGTTGGGTGTTGCATCGGGGCGTGCCACTTCGTGAACGGGAACATGCTCTCCATGCACCGCATAAAATTAATGAAGAAACTATTCAAGGAACTTGGCTATAGCGACCAGCAGATCAACCATTACACGGCCCGGGCCGCCGAGGGGGAGACCGCCGTCGGCGACTTCGAGGACATCATGGTCCGCTTGAAGCGGGCCGAGAAGGAGGGCAACACCCTCCCTGGAGGGTGGTGAACGATCGTGACGACAACCGTCTCAATCTTCCGGTTCGGCTCGTGCGAGAAGTGCTTCGACGAGACTCTCCTCCTGCCCACTGACAGTTCCTACGCGGTCGACCGGGTCGACGACCCGGCCGTATGGGCTGCCACGGATATCGACGTGGCAGTCGTCACGGGCTACCTGCTCCCAAGCGACAAGCCGACCATCGAGGCTATCAAGGAACACGCGGGGCAGGTGATCGCGTTCGGTACCTGCGCAACATCTGGCGGCATCTTCGGCCTGGCCAGCGCCAAGGGCACCGAGATCGTGCCCCTTCCCGAGGAGATCACCGGGGCGGTCGAGGTCTCCGGATGCTTGGGTGACTGGTTTGAACTCCACGAGGCTATCCAAGGTACCGTCTCGAAGGGCAAGAAACTCTGCGAGGCCTGCAAGCGGAAGTCGACGTGCAAGTTCCTGTCGGAGGTCGTGCGCCAGCTCGAGCCGGGCGCGGGCGAAGACGAGGCCTGCTTCAACGACCGCGGTTTCGCGTGCAGCGGCTACGTGGCACGGCAATGCAAGGAAAAGTGCATTGACCAGTTCACGCCGTGCCGCGCCTGCCGCCCGCTCGTCGACCACCCGGGCATCCACATGCTCTCGATGTTCGGCACACTGATGGCCAACGTCGAGGTCGGGACCGAGGCGACGGGCGGCATCGCGGGCACGGACAAGCTCGCCGACGGGCCCGACGATGTGACCCGCAGCGTGCCCGACGTGTCGGGTTTATTCTTCCGGTTCAGCCTGCCTGTCGAGATGCCAGTCGGGAAAGTCCCCTCATCGGGCAACATCCTGTCCGACGTGTTCGCGGGCCGGCCGATCGAGGAATTGCCCCTCATCGCGGGTATGCTCGGCGGACGCAGTGCCGTGTCCATGCAGCTCGACATTATAGAGGCGTACGAGCAGGATATGGGCATCGAGGTGCCCGGCGCGGTCAAGGACTATCGCGCCTCCCTGCGCGAGGCCGAGGGCCAGCTCCGCGCCGCGGTAGAATCCGCTGATGCCGCGGCATACGGTGCGGCGACCGAGCTGATCCGCAAGATTGCCGGCAACATGAACCTGTCCCGGGTGTTCTTCGGGGGCTTCAAGGCCGAGATCCCCGATGCGGGATCATTTGACGAGTACAAGGCGAAAATCATCGAGATCAAGGCTGGCACCTACCAAGCCGGGGGCGTAGCGTATACGCTCGACGGCGAGGGCAAGGTGACCGAATTCACGTGGAGTGTGAATTGAACATGAGTTTCAAGCTGCTCAAAGAAGAAGTTATCGACGTGGGGCTCTGCCAAGGCTGCGGCCAATGCGCCGGATCCTGCAAGCATCTCGAGCTCTTCCAGCTCCTGCCCCGCATCAAGAAGGACGATTATTGCATAATGGAAAAGGACGGCCTCGATTGCGGCCTCTGCTACAGGGCTTGCCCGCAGGTGTCGCAGGTGGTCTTCTCGTGGAAAGAGCCGCTCGCGATCTACTCGCTCAAGACCAAGGATCCATCGATCATCAAGACCGCCGCGGCAGGCGGATTCGTCACGACCCTTTCGAAATCGCTGCTCGAGGACGCTGGCGTGTCCCACGTCGTCATGACGAAGGACGTCGACGGGGTCCCGACCCCCGAGGCCGTGACCGATCCGCTTTGCGTTGCCGAGTATTCGGGCATAAGTTACGGCCGATCGGGTGTCGTGGGGAAGCTCGTCGAAACCCTCGGCACGCCGCACGAGACTGTTGCGGTCGTCGGCGTGCCGTGCGAGATGCGCGGCGCGTCGGAGATCGAGACGCGCATGCACGCGAATATCTTGCGGCTTGGGTTGTTCTGCAACGCAGCCATGCGCAACGAAAAAACCGATCGCGGCGAGAACTGTTCCCCATGCGCCGTGAATTGCCCGGCGGGCGTGAATGCGAGGGAATACATCCGTTGCATCCGCGAGGGCAAGTACCAGGAAGCAATGGACACGATCCGCGAGGAAAACCCCTTCCCCTCAATCTGCGGCCGGGTCTGCACGCACGAGTGCGAGTACGCCTGCACGGCTATGGCCTACAAGGACCCGATCCCGGTCAGGGAACTCAAGAAGTTCGTGTCCGAGTGGGAAATGCAAAACGCGCCCAAGTACAAGGAAGCCCACCCGTCGCCTGACGGGAAGCAGGTCGCCATCATCGGTGGTGGCCCGGCTGGGCTCAGCTGCGCTTATTACTTGGCCAAGATGGGCTACCGGCCGACCGTGTTTGAGAAGACCGACACGCTGGGTGGCATGATGCGCGCGGGCATTCCCAAGTTCCGCCTGCCCGACGAGATCCTCGATTACGATGTCGAGACCATCAAGGCGCAGGGAGTCGACGTCAAGCTGGAGACTCCGGTCGGGACCGATCTCACGCTCGATGACCTGCGGAACCAAGGCTTCGAGGCCTTCTTCCTCGGCATCGGCACGTGGGTCCCGAAGACGTTCAAGGTCCCGGGCGAGGACACGCCAGGCGTCACGACCGCCGTGAACTATCTCATGAACCGGAAGTACCGGTACTGGGAGAACCAGGAGGAATTCAAGGACAAGAACATGTACATCATGGGCGGCGGACCCGTCGCGGTCGACGTCGCAGACACGGCTATTCGGCTGGGGGCGAAGAAGGTCTATCTCGCCGAGATCCGGACCGAACAAGAACTCAAGCTCGTCACGGACGACATACCTGCGGACGAGTGGCCGTACCTGGAATACCTGTTTTCGACAAACACCGCCGATTTCGAGCCGAACGGTGACGGCATCAAAGTCCACTGTAACAAGGTGCCGCCCGCCCCGCCCTATGACAAGCTACCGGGCTCGGAGTTCGAGATCGATGTCGACGCCGTGGTGATTGCCGTCGGGCAGACCGTCGACTATTCCGACATCGACGTGGCGACTGGCGGGCAGCTCGAGAAGGTGAAGGATCGCATCAAGGTCGACGAGCTCACCTTTGAGACGAGCATCCCCGGCGTGTTCGCCGGCGGCGATGCTGTCGCGCGGTCCAAGGGCGCCGTCGTGGCATCCGTTGCCCACGGGAAGGAGGCAGCGTTGAGCATCGACCGGTACCTCCGCGGCGAAGATCTTACCGAGGGGCGCGTCAAGAAGGCACGATCGTTCATGGACGCCCCGATCAAGCCACCAAAGGCTCGGTCCCGCAAGCCCCTGTCGTTGAAGGAGCAAACGGTCGACATCTTCATGAACTTCGACGAGGTGGATGGCATGTTCACAGAGGAACAGGCCGTCAAGGAAGCCAGGAGGTGCCTCTCGTGCAACAGCTTCTGCAGCCACTGCCAAGATTTCGCGGGGGTGTTCGCGGACGTCTCCTCGGGCGAGATCGGTTCGGAAAAGGGCTACTCAACAGTGATCGCGTGGACGCAGCGGGGCAAGGACCTCATCAATGCCGCCATCCAGAAGGGCCTGTTCGACGAGGGCACCGTAGATATGGCTGTCGTCGAGCAAAAAATCGACGATAAATCCAAACGACCGCTGTATGGCTTTGAGAAAACCGCTCGACAACGCATCATCGACTACATCACGGAACACGGCCAAGCGACCATCGCCGGGATTGCCGATGCACTGAAGATCGCACCCAAACAGGCGAGATACGAGACCCTGCGGCTGGTGCAAGAACGCGTCTTGGAGATGAAGGTCGAGGAGACCACGATCGATCCCGAATATGCGATAGCAGCGGTTTAAATCAGTAAAGACAATAAATTACACGCAAACAAGAGTTGAAAAACCATGGACTACGATGAAGAACTCGACTGCCGGGGGCTCGTGTGCCCCGTGCCGGCTCTCAAGACCAAGAAGCAACTATCAACCATGCCCACGGGCAAGGTGTTGAAAGTGGTAACGGATTACAAACCTGCGAGCGAGTCGGTGCCACGGGACCTGGCCAAGACTAAGAACAAGTTCCTCGGGCTCGAGGAGAACGAGGACGACGGCGTCTGGTACATCTATTTCGAAGCCCAGAAGTGAGCAAACGTTTCGGACTTCAGGAATTTTCATTCCTTTTTTTCTTGTTCTTAAATTCTGCAACCATCCTGGTTGATGCAGCAATTTTCGAGTCATGATAAAAGTCCGGGTGCTTCCGTACATGCGACATACAGGAGCCTTCATGCTTGGCACGTCGAAGTCCTCAGTTACCTACTTATTCAAAATACAGAAATTCATATGTGTGATAGGATCACAAAACGCTTGGATCCGCTGAATCCGGATTTGAAGCATTACTCAAGGGAATCGAGACATGAGACATGTAACTGCCTTTTTACTGACAATTTGCCTCTTCATGATGGTCTGGGCACCGTTTAGCACGACCGTTTTTTCCCGCCGTGGGCAGGTCGCAGGTTCCTTGCTTGCATCATCCACGCCCGCCAGCAGCGATCAGGTCGGCGATAATTGGCCCATGTATCGCGGGGCTCTCAATCACACAGGAACAGGTAATACCACGCCAGCCTCGGGCACGGACCCGACGTGGACGTATACAACGGGTGGCTCGGTCCAATCGTCCCCCGCCGTCGCGAACGGCTGTGTCTATGTCGGGTCTGGTGATGATTACGTCTATTGCCTGAATGCGACCACCGGGGCAATGGTGTGGGAATATACAACCAGCGGGTACGTGGAATCCTCGCCTGCCGTTGCCGGCGGGTGCGTGTACGTTGGAAGCGATGATGATTACGTGTATTGCTTGAACCAGACGACGGGCCACATGATCTGGCATTACAAGACACATGGCCCCGTCACGTCCTCACCCGTGGTCATTAACGGCTACGTGTATGTTGGTAGTTACGATCACGGGGTGTATGGCCTGTATGTCGTGAATGGCTCGATGGCTTGGAATTGCACGACTGGCGATCGCGTGGAAAGCTCTCCCGGCCTCGTGTTCAATTCTGTCTGCGTGGGAAGCGACGACCATTACCTCTACTTCTTGGACCCCACGACGGGTGCAATCGACCAATCGGTGAGTACCAGCAACGAGGTCTCGTCCTCTGCAACGCACTTCGCTAGCAATGTTTATGTCGGCTCGCAGGACGGGAATCTTTACGAATTCAGGTACCCGACAGTCAACCCGTATGTCTGGAAATTTAACACGGGCGGCGCGATCACGACCTCGCCCGCGCTCTCGAGCGTCCGCCTCTACGTGGGAAACTTTGCCGGCGAGTTGTATTGTATCGATGCCGGATATGGTACCGAGTATTGGAGCGTGAATCTCGGGAGCCCGATTACCTCGTCCGCCGCCGTCGGCGGGGGTCACGTATACGTGGGGACCCAGGAGGCGAGCAACACGCTATTTTGCCTGGATGCCACCACGGGAAGCATCACGTGGAGTTACAAGACGGGTCTTGACGTCACCTCGAGCCCGGCCATCGCGAGCGGGCACGTCTATGTCGGGTGCGATGACGACAAGGTATATTGCTTTCCGATGAACATGATCCCCTCGCAGCCGCTCAACGTCCAAACCACGCTTGTCAGTAACCAGATCGCTCTCCAGTGGCAGGCCCCGAATGTCACCTATGGGCTCGTCGAGTCGCCCGTCACCGCGTACAACATCTACCGCGGCACGGCATCCGGAAAAGAAGTGCTCTACAGCACGGTCGGAAACGTGACGCAATTCATCGACTGGGGGGCCCAAGCCGGTCAGACGTATTATTACCAGGTCACCGCGATCGGTGGTTCCGGCGAAGGATTGCAGTCGAACGAAGTGAGCGTTTCGACCTCCGACTTCTTCGGGGCGAATAATAGCGTTCTGGCAATTGCCGGTGTTGCCATCGCGTTAGGCATCGTCGCGATCTGTGCGGCTTTGGTGCTCCACACTCAAGACAAGAAGCAGATCGCCAAGCAGGCGAAAGCGATCAAGGAGCTTTCTCGCAAGCTCGACCCGGGCAATGCCACGTCTGCTTGAAAATCTTTGACTTGCAAATAATTATTTATCTCTTTTTTCTGCCATCAGCACGTAACGATAGGCAAATTCCGGGATAAATGTCGAGAAGATGTATTCAGGATGCACGGAATCCGATTTTAAGATATTTTCGTGCCTTCGAGGCTGTAATCTTTTCCGAAATGAGAATTAAAACAAAAAAGGTCCGAGATGTTGCTGAACACATATCCTTGGCATTACATATTCTCGGTGCTGCGGAGAAAGTACGTGTCGAAGGTCTCACCTGCTATGACCGTCCACTCGTGCGGCTTGACATCAATTACTTCTCGGAGGTCCAGCGGTGGCGGATGCTCCCCCCGGTCCTCGATGATACGTGCCACGCCCGCCTCGTTCGGTTCCACGATGCAGATTGTTCCTGTGGGCTTGATACAGCGTATGAACTCGCGCAGGGCGGCTGCGGGATCATCCATATGGTGCAGGGACCCACCGGCGACGATCGCGTCGAACGTGCCGTCATCGAACGGCATGGCCGCGGCATCGAACGGCTGGAATGAGATCATGTCGGCGACGCCCGCCTTCTCGGCGTTTTCCTGCCATGGTCCCCAATTGACCCCCTCTGGTTCGCCTGTCGTGACCTTGTAGCCGCACAGGGCGATCGCGATGGCCACGATCCCGTTCCCGGTGCCAACGTCGAGGATGCTCGCCTCTTCGGGTAGCTCCATTGCCTGCACGGCATCAAGTACGACCACACCCATCGTGCGGCCTTGGTTGCCCCCGACGTCAGCGAGCACCTCGGCTGGCGTACTGGCCATCGTTCACGCCACCTTCCAAGTTTGCGTGCAGTCGCCAACGCCGGCCTTGTTGACGGTCTCGAAGGCAAGGTTGCGGAAATGGAACGTGTTCTTGACCTTGCCGAGGATGCCCATCATGACCTGCGGCATCATGCACGACGGGGCGCCCTCGTCGACGAGCTTGTAATAGGTGTTCGCGGCGCAAAACTTGCAGGAGCTCATGTGGTTTGCGATGGCCACGACCTTGCCATTATCGTCGGTGAGGGCCTCCAAGTTGGCCTCCTCGGTGATGGCCCATTCGTCGACCAAAAAATGGCGAGCAGCCTCGAGGAACTCATCGATGGTCGTGATACCCTCGGGGTTGAAATCGTCTGCGATCGACTTTGCTATCTTCGTCAGGACCTCGCCGCGCGACTCCTGGGGGATTCCCTTTTGCACGGCGTACCACAGTTTGAAAAACGTTGAAAATGGGATTGTTTCACGATACTTTGGTAATTCTTCGGGTTGGACTTGCCCTACCATAGTTACACGCTCCAATTCGCAATGAACAATGGTTCTCGGGAATAGATGCAATCGCACGCGTTGTTATACGGGAAAAGGAAAATGATAATTGGCTTCACATTTCGGCCCCTTTCTTGGCAGAAAGGGCGGTCTCCTTGTCAACCAACCACGCGTAATCCTTGATCTTGCCATCCTTGATGAGATCCGCGTTTTTCTTGTTGAATTCAAGCAGGACCTCGTTCTTTTTGGGCTTGATGAACTCGTAGCCATCCGCGATGGCCTCGTACGTGACGGGCACGGGACCGAGCACCTCGCCATCGACTTGGTACAGGTAGGGCTTGGCGTCAGGATCGACCATCTCGATTTTCACGCGCTTGGACACGAACGAATGAATGGCGGGGAGTGAGAGATGTTGTTTTGTATACATTTTCGTGAGGTTGATCAAGACACTCAACTTGGACATCTTCCCCAGAATCACGACGTGGAATGTTCCGTCGTGGATACACGCTTCGGCGCACATGTACATCCAGCCACCATAGCTCGGGCCGTTGCCCACCGCTGCAAGGACGGCCTCGTCCTCGAAGGTATCGTCGTCCATGGCGACCTTGATCTTTTGGTTCTTGAAATACATCGACGTGGTGAGGGTCGCCGTGACGTAGTTTTGGGTGCCTTTGAGGCGTTTTTTTCCACTATTTGCCCGGCGCGTGACCTCGGCATCGAACCCTTGCGACCCGATGCCGATGAAATACCGGTTCTCTTCGTCGTTCCCATTCGTCGCGAGGCCGATGTCGCACGTCTCGGAGAATCCCTCGGCAATGATCTCGCAGGCTCGCTTGACATCGGGTAAGATACCGATGGCACCGGGTATGTCATTACCGCTACCCATGGGAATGAATCCGATTAGAGGTTTCTTGCTTGATAAGATGGCCCCGTTAAAAACCTCGTTGCACGTGCCATCGCCGCCGCAGCCGATGATGCGATATCCATCATCTGCCAGTTCGTGCGCGAGAAGTATAGTGTGACCTGGGTAGTCGCTTTGTCTCGTTTCGAACGATACACCCAGTTTCTCCAGCGTCGCGAGCGCCAGCTGGAAGCTCTTCTTGGACTTTCCATTTGCACTCGACGGGTTGTAGATCATCGCGTAGTCTTTCATAATAAGGTAGGGGTGGCTTCGGAGTGACTTAAAGATCGTTCACTAATCGGAAGTCTTAATAAAAATTTTTCATTTAACTATGAAAAATCGCAAAGCAAGACTTCGCGTTAGACGGTTAACGGTTCAAACGATAAGTAGACGATGCTCCCACGCGTTTTCGCGAACTTATGAAAGCAAGACTAGTCGATTTTTTTTCTATCGTGCCATCTGCACCGTAATATGACGTCTGAAGGCATCGGGCTCAGCTCGGAAGATGCGGCCAGCCGCTTGAAAGGATTCGGGTACAACGAGATACCCGAGGAAAAGGAGCGGTTGCTCCTCCACGTCGCCAAGAAGTTCACCACATTGACCGCTGCGGTCATCGAGATCTCCGCTGCCTTGTCGTATTTGCTCGGGAAGTGGGTAGAGGGCACCGTCATGGTGGCCCTGCTCGTGATGAACGCGGTCATCGGGACGCTTCAGGAAACCAAGGCTGGTAAGGCGATCGAGCTCCTGAAGCAAAAGATCGACATCGTGGCCAAGGTGCAGCGGGATGGATTATGGACCACCATGCCCGCGCGGGAGCTCGTGCCCGGTGACCTCGTGAAAATCGGCATCGGCGACGTCATCCCCGCGGATCTCGCGATCACCGACGGGGCGGTCTCGGTTGACCAATCCGCGCTCACGGGCGAATCCCTTGCAGTGGAGCGGCAGGAGGGGGATGTCGTGTACGCAGGCAGCAACGCGATTCTCGGGTCGGCCGAGGGCACCGTGCGGGCCACCGGGCCCCGGACCTACTACGGGAAGACGGCCCAGTTGCTCCAGGTCAAAGGGCCGAACCTCCTCATCGAAAAGATCACGTTGTCCATCACTCGGGTCTTGCTTGCTATCGATTTCGTGTTTATCACCCTGATCATCGCCGTGTTCTTATTGGCGAATATTTCCTTTGCAAACGTGTTCACGCTTCTCCTCACTCTGCTCATTGCCTCGGTGCCGGTTGCTCTCCCCACCATGTCCGCCGTTGCCTTGTCCCTCGGTGCGCTCCAGCTCGCCAAGGCCGGCGTGATCGTGCGGAACATGAACGCTGTCGAGTCCGCTGCCATGATGGACGTGACCTGCTTGGACAAGACCGGCACGATCACGAAAAACCAAGTCATCATTTCGGACATCCTCCCGTGGAGCGAGCGATTTTCCGAGCGGGAAGTGCTCGTGTACGCCTTGGCAACATGCGATCCGGTCACGCATGACCCGATCGACCTTGCCATCATTCAGCGGGCGGCAGATGAGGGCATCCAGCCTGAAGTTTCGTTCACAATCCTCCAATTCACGCCGTTCAACCCACGGTCGAAGAAGGCCGTGGCACGGGTCTTGCTGGACGGCGCCGAGATCGCGGTCGTCAAAGGGGCGCCCCAGGTTATCAAGGCGCAGGTGGATTCCGTGGACGCCGCCGCGTTCGATCGCCTCGTCGAAGTACAGGCCCAAGACGGCAAGCGCGCGCTTGCCGTGGCAGCCACGTCTGGCGGCGTGACAGAACTCGCGGGCATTATCACGTTGCAAGATCCCCCGCGGGATGATTCCGCTGCGCTGATCGAGCAGCTGAAGGATCTGAAGATTTCAGTCAAGATGATCACCGGGGACAACGTGGCCATTGCCAAGTCGATCGCGGCGCAGGTGGGCATCGGCGCGGTGACGGTACGTATGCGAGATCTCAAGCGGGACGAACCCGGTGCGTTGCTGGCAGGCATTGAAGCCGCGGATGCGATCGCCGAGGTCGTTCCCGAGGACAAGTTCCGCGTGATCGACGCCCTCCAGCGAACCGGCCACCACGTGGTGGGCATGACAGGCGACGGCGTGAACGATGCCCCAGCGCTACACAAGGCCGAGGTCGGCATCGCCGTGAGCACGGCGACCGACGTTGCGCGGGCATCGGCGCAGGTCATCCTGTCCCGCGAAGGTATCCAGAACATCGTCGACCTAGTGCAGAACGGGCGGTCGATCTACCGGCGCATCATCACTTGGATCTTGAACAAGGTTGTGAAGACGTTCGAGCTCGTGTTTTTCATCTCGCTGGCCACCATCATTTTCCGGCGGCCGGCCATGTCGTCCGTGCAAATGCTGTTCATCCTTTTCATGTTCGATTTCGTCACGATCTCGATCTCGGGGGACAACGTCTCGCCGTCGCCCGTTCCCGAGAAATGGAACCTGCGGCGCATTGCTATTATGCCCGCAGTGTTTGGCTCCCTGAACGTGGCCGAATCCTTCGTGGCGATAACCCTCGTGAAGGCCGTTCTACCGGGGACATCACCCGGAGAGTTGCAGACGTTCGTGTTCCTGATGGTGTTCTTTTCCGGCCTGCTCACGATCTTCTCGGTGCGGGAGAAACACCGGTTCTGGGGATCCCGTCCTAACCGAGTGATGGCCGGCATCATCGCAGTCGACGCGTTTGCGGGAGTGTTGATCGCCCTTGGCGGATTCCTGATGAGCCCGATTCCCGCAGTGTTCGTGCTCTTCATCCTTGGCTACGAATCCATCGTGATACTCTTCATCAACGATTTCGTCAAGGTGAGAGTGGAGCGATTGATGGCGAGAAGGTAATACCTTCGTTCTCAAAAGGGAATCAAATAGCCTCAGGATCGAGACGGCCAGCAAGAACGGCATCGGGGACTGTACAATAGCCTAGGCAGTCTCATAAAAAGAAGAAATAAATAAGAAAACAATCGTCGTGAATCAGGTTTTACACTTTCGTTTCTGCTCGGCTACAAGACCCACGCAAGTTGCGGCGAGCACGACAACCGTAGGACCAATTAAATACCCGGGAATCGACGTGCTCGTTGAGCCTTTACCGCCACCACCACCGCCAGTGCTTGGTCCGGTGGTGCCGCCAGCCGCGATCGCATTTATCAGCATGGTGCCGGCCGCGTTTGGAACGTAGTCCCCAGCCACGAGAGCCCACTGGCCGTCGTTCGGCGGGGCTGTAAACCCGCAGTAACTGATCCCGTTCTCGTTCAGAAGCGTCAGGCTGTTGTTGTACCACGTTTCCTCGTTTGCAAGGTCGGTCGCGTTCATGTCGCACCCGATCTCGCCGACGAACAAGGGATAGTCCAGGGAAAACAGCCCGGCGGTGGTGTAATCCGAGGTAACATCGTTCATCTCGTAATCCCCGTCGAAATTGCTGCGATACAGGTGCGTGCTATACACCAAGTTTCCCGTCGAGTCATTCAGGGGATAGTCGGTGACCCAGCTCATATCGTACCCGCCGGTACCGACCCCGTACCCCCATTGCACGACGACGATGTTGTCGGCCCCGGTACCTCTGATGGCGGTGATGCAATCCTGCGCCGCGTCCATCCACGCAACTTCATCGGCAGAATGATCGGCGGGCAGGTTATTCGCGCCGTTCGGCTCGTTCCACAGCTCGAACAGCACGTTGTTGTACCCCTGAAGGGTGGTTGCCACGCTGGTCCACAAATTGACGAAGTCTGATTTATCGGTCAGGTACGAGTTTCCACCAACGTTCCACGGCAGGACTCCCGAGGGCTCCGTGTCATCGCTGCCGGAGTCGGTGATGTCCCAGAACGTGAATTCCACGTACATTCCCAAGATTCCCGCGTCGGAGATGAATGTTTTGAGGTTTTCCCTGAAATCGTTGGTGTCGTCAACCCAGTACTCGACGGTGCCGTAAACGTGGATGACGTTGCATCCCCAGCTCTGCATCTCGGACAGGAAATAATCCGCCTCGGGCTGGCTCCAAACGTTCCAATCTGTCCTCCCGTCTGACAGGACCCAGCTTCCGCCCCCGCCAGCATTCACGAACCACGTGTAATCCACGCCCCGAAGATACGCCACGGTCCCGTTCGGATACTCTATGTTCTTGCCTGACACGTGCAACGCCAATGTCGTGGTTGAATCCTGCGGAAGAGTCGTGGGCGCGACGGCGTGAGTTTGGGGCGCCGTCTTGCGACACGTTCCCAGGATAAAGATGGCCACCACAATAGCACTGCATATGACAGTTTTTACTTGTTTTTTCATGATCTCGTAACCTTTTTCCCAAGCAAATTCAAGGATTAACAATTTTGTCCCTTTCTCGATTAATGAATTGGGACATCAAATAGGTATCTCAGTTCTGGATTGGATCATCGATGGATGGATCGTAAATGTGCTGGATCATTCTAAGAATGAATCGTCAATGTTTTAAATCACCATCAATCGACCGGGTGAGAGATTCATAACCCGCCGTGGCGAATACTTCTTCAATAAAACCATACCAAGTGAATCAACCATGGTAGGCGCGACCGATTCGGGCGACCTGCCCGGAAAATACTCATCAATTCTATACTCCACATTCTTCCGGCTCTGGTACCACGTGCAACGGGGCATCCCACCAGAGCTGCGGGGGGAAGTCCTGTCAAGAATCGCGAAATCTCTCAGCCAAGACTTCAATCCCGAGGGCATCACGACCATCGACGAGTTTCTCGAGGCCGCGAGGCGTTTCCTGGTCGACGAATGGGGCATCACCGACGAGGCCAACCTGGAAGCAGAGACGGACGAAGATGGTATGGTCGTCCGAATCACCTACCATATGAATACCTGTAAATTCTGCGCCGCGAACACGTATTACAAGCTCGTGGACGAGGGCGCGCCGTCCTGCATGATGCCGCAGGTCATGCTTGGTATTCTCTCGAGAATAAAGGACACGTTCCATTTCAGGAACCTCGGTTTCGAGACCGTCAACAAGGCTGGTGTCGGGGACTGCACGATGGCATGGAGGGTCGCCTGAGCCATGACCAAGCGATCCACCGCAACGATTCTCAACACGCTCGAGATAATCGGCGGCAATCCGGGACGCATGATGGGTCCGGTCCTTCTCTCCGCCATCCATGACATGAACCTGGCCACGAATGCCGAGATTCTCGATGTCGGTACCGGGAACGGCATCGCGGCCATGGCAGTGGCATTGTGCGGCTACCACGTGACGACCGGTGAACCCGAGGGTGATAATTGGGGCCCGTGGCAGGAGAACGTCGAGAATGCTGGTGTCGCCTCGCTGGTGACCTTCCAGCCCTTCGATGCTGCGGCCATGCCATTCGACGACAGCTGGTTCGACGCGATCTTCGCAAGCGGTTCGCTGCACCACATGGCCGATGCGGGAGCCGCCATCCGGGAATTAATGCGCTGCATCAAACCGGCGGGCACGATATGCATCCTCGAGCCCACCGCAGCCGGCGTGGCCATGATCCAGCAGGATAACGCGGACCATCCCCCGGTCCTCGATCCCCGCGATCTGGTCGATGTCGAGCCCTTCGAGTGGACGTTAAAGACGGGCGAGCATTTTGACACGTATTACCTTCGCATGCCTGAAAACGAGAGATAGCTGCGAACAACTATATCCCTTCACGCCCGTGTATACTGTGTATTCCGAGATAGATTTATTGCGCGCGGCCTTAATCGCTATCAACCCAAATGTGGCTGGCTGTTGAAGCATACTTCACGCAGGGGTAGCCGAGTCAGGCCAAATAATGACGCAGTGTTTCCCACTAGGGTCAAAGCTAAAGGCGCGGGACTTAAGATCGAGTTGCAGCTTTATTGCAATCAATTAGGGAAATCCCGTCACGAAGGTGTACGGGGGTTCGAATCCCCCCCCCTGCATTTATCATTTTTTTCCTATGATCAAATCCATTTACCGGCGAATCGGGTATGAACCAATTAGATGCGCTCCTGAAAACCACCACGAAGGTACTGGTTGTTTGCCTGGGCAACACTTGCCGATCGCCCGCGGGGGAGGCCTTCATCCGCAAATTCGCCCGCGATGCCTTTGATCCCGCAACCTTTTCTGAGATCACGATCGAGTCTGCCGGGCTCAGCGACGAGTTCACCCGGGCCCAGCCCCAGAGCATCGCTATGGTCTACGAGATGGAAGGTGAGAGCTTAACCGCGCACCGGTCCCGCATGATCACGCGAGACATGGCCGATTACTTCGACCTCATCCTTATCATGGAGCGGTACATGGCCGACGAGATCCTCCACCGATTTCCTGGCGTGGAAAACTTGGCAGGAAAGCTCTGGACGCTCAAGGAAGCATGTTCTGGCGCCGTGCTCCAGGGTGCGGTGGCGAACGTCGTCGATCCATACATGACGCCCGATCCTTACTATCGCGGTATCTTGGCCGAGATCCGGGACCTATGCAGGTGCTTCGTGAACCGGTGGGCGGCCGCGATCGCCTTATAAAACCGGCATTTTTCCCGCGAAGCAATCGGTTATTTTAGTTTTGGGAGACTGCTTGTCATTATACAACTGGTCCTGATCGTGCTATGTTTGACCAATCCAAGGAAATGCTTTTTGATATCTGCAAGGCGTGGCAGAAGAGCGACGTGATCAAGGGAGTTGGTGCTTATTACGACAATTTCGAGGAATTGAGTGCGGACCGCATCCAACGCGATATCGACGAGTATAAAAAGGCCATCACCGACCTGAACCGGCGTGCCAGCGAGCTCAAGAAGGAGATCAAGAAGGACAAGGAGAAACAGGCCACGCTGGAGGAAGTGAAGCAAAATCTCACCTCGCGGAAAAGCGAGCTCGAGGCCAAGAAGAAGGAGCTCGTCACGCTTCCCAAGCAGGTGAAGAGCCTGAAGGCGGAATTCGACACCGAGATGAAAGCCCTGCTGAAGGGCCTTGATGACCTGGCAAAGCTTCGCGGCCAGGATGCCAAGCTCCGGGACGAATCGGATGGCATCGCGCAAATCGAGTTCGTCCTGCTACAGTTCGTCGGGGTCAACAAGCTCGTGGAAATCGACGAGATCATTAAGGAGGCGAAGCTTGAAATAAAGGTGACATCGGATTCCGGCGAGAAAGCCGTGAAAGAGTTCCGTAAGATGCTAGTCTTGTTCATGGAATCCGCCGGCACGCGCCTGCTGGGCTACGGCCTTGGCGAGTCCCTCCTGTCGAAGAAGGTCATGTTCTTCCAGAAGGCCGCGACCATGCTGAACCGTTCGTCCAACATCGCCAAGATGGAGAAGTTTGATTTCGCGTACCACGACAAGCTTTTCAGCATTGCCCAAGGCTGTTTGGTCATCGGGCTCGGGACCCAGCTGCTCGAAACGTTCGAGTACAGCCGGGCCGCACAGTACTTCTTGAAGGCGCGGGAGATCCTCAAGGTCGTCTCGGGCGATCATCCCCACGCGAGCTTGGCCGCCGAGCAGGCTGCTGTCGCCCGGGCGAGTGCCAGCGATGCCTTCAACGTGCTGTACATGCTCAACTCTTACGTGAACTGGAAGATGGTCTCAGAAAACGCGAGCGGTGAACTGAAGAGCATCGCCTCCATCTCCATCCGCAACATCGAGGAATGGATCACCAAGCAATACGGCTTCCCGCCCGATGACAAGATCAACGACATCTTGGGCAGCATGCTCTGGCCAAAGCCGCTCCTTCCCGACGAGGCAAAGTTCCCGGCACGCCGCGGGTTCAAGGCGGACATTTCCGTTCTCTTCGAGGATTAAGCGGTGACCAACATGGCAAAAGGCAAACGCAAGAGCACGGCAAAAAAGGCAAGTTCTCCCCCCGACGAGTCCGAACCGGTCCCCGAGGCTGCTGGTGTCGAAAATGAGCAAGAGACCTCGACGCCAACCGATCAGGATTACGAGCCGGAATGGGCAATGTATGATGCGGAGCTCGAAAGACACGTCGAGGAAAGCGATGCTGATACAGAACAGGAATTAAGCCAAGACCTCGGGGTGCAAACCAGCGTCACGGAGAAGGAGCTTGCATCCGATAAAGTGCCACGCTTCTTTCCCGTTCGATTGGGTTTCCTGTCCTTCATGTTCCTCGCTTTTTTCACGATCTCCGTGCTGATCCTGAACATCGCGAGCATCATCGGCTTGGTCACGAATGGCGACATCTTCCACCAGGTCCTGACGATAATCCAGACGCCAATGGAACGGGTTCCGGTGCTCCTTCAAATCTTTAATTTCATCGTGCCCTTCTCCAACATTCAGGCATTAAACCCTAATGCGGACGTGCAAGCGTTATACATCTCCGCAGGCTTCGTGCTCACGTTTATGACTCTCTCGTTGCTCTCGACCAAGCACCGCGTCACGCACTTCCTCTTCGAGGGTTCTGCCATCAAGAGGTTTTTCGCCCAACTTGGCACCTTTTTCTTGCTCTTCATCCTGTACATCCAAGCCTTAAAGTTATACGTGGATTTTTTCCCGGATACCAACGACTATGGCATCGCCGCCGATTTCCTCGCCATCGGCGCAACGGCGTGGATTCTCTTCCAGGGTTACGCGCTGCTCACGGCCGCGCGGCGCAATGGCACGAGGGTCGAGGGGGCGCTGGTGAAGCAAGGGCGGCTGGCCTACGCGTTCGCGATCATCCTGCCCGTGTTCGTCATTGTTTTCATCCTATTGCTCACGTGGGGCTATTTCGTGTTCCTCGGCCTGCTCACTTTGATCCATATCTCGGCGCCGTCGTGGCCGGTCGTGATCGAGGTCATCCTCGGTGCCATGCTGGTCTTTTGCCTGCTCCCCACGTTCATCGTGGCCGCCACGAGGTCCTCTCGCAGGCGCCAGAAGGTCTACGACAACCTCGTTATCCAGCTCACGAACTTCTTCATGTTTCCCTATCTCCTGTTCAACATCACGATTTACTACATCCTTCCCAAGACCCAATCGTCCGGCACGAGCACGAGCACCGGCCTCCTGAGCCAGATCTTTTTGTATGCGGACCTCGTCGTCACGATCGTCATGCTGCTGATGGCGCTGCGATCGGCGAGTGCCCGCACCGGCTATCGGTTCGGTCCCCTCAACAAGCACTCCTTCATCCTGTTCATCTACGCGTCGCTCGCGGGGCAATTCGGCATCCGGTACCTCCAGAGCCGGCCGTCCCCGCTCCCATCAATACTCGGCTCGTCGACATCCAACAATATCTTTCTCGATGGCCAGTACTGGGTCGTCGACGCCGTAGTCGTCGCCCTCATGCTGTTTTACGTGCTCGCGTTCGGGAGCAGGAAATTCGGGCTCTACTTCCGGGTCCGCGACCAGGTATCTCGGCAGGATCACCAGCGCATTGACTTCATCCACGAGTACCTGCTGGAGGAATACGCCCGGCGCAACGGGATGTTTCTCGTGGCCGAGATGTACGATGCCCTTGCCACGCTCATGAAGGTGGACACCTTCAAGGCAATGCAGCTGGTCGAGAAGATGCGTGTCGCTTATTCGGACATCCGGATAGAAGGCGTCAAGAAGCGATATATCGTGCTCGTGGAAGATAAGAAGAAAGACACGAAGGAAGCATAGGATATGCCACGGAGGCACGTGCCCAAGGCCCAGCTCGCAATGCGTGAAACCCGATACGCACTGTATCTGCGCAGGACTCGGTATGACGACGCCACGTCTAACCTACATTTCGCGCAAGCGTTGAAATGCGATCCGTCTAACGTCGGCGTGCGGCTCATGTATGCCGACTACCTGCGGACGTCCGACCGACCGAACAAGATTCCAGAGGTCGAGGCCCAGTACCTGAAATGCATCGCCTTGGAACCGGCGAACGGGAAGGTCCGCACGGAGTATGCCGAGCTCTGGATGTATGGCTACTTCACGGGCGTGAAGGACGCCGGTTTCGATCCCGATCCCGTGCTCGTCGAAAAGTTCCAAGGCCTGTACCAGGATGCCTTCGAGATTGATGCGCAGAATCCTTGGCTCTTTGCTAACTATGCCCTGTTCTGCTACTGGATCAAGCGGGAGCGGTTCGGCGAGCCGACCGAGACCATGGCGAGCGCGGAAAAATCCATCCTGATGGATCCCGGCGATGCGCGCCTCCACGCGAACTACGCCGCCGTCATGGATATGGCTTGGTGGGAAAATCAAGACTGCTTCCCGCTCATCGAAGCGGAATACCAGAAAGCCCTCGAGCTCGACCCGGCGGACGTGTCCATCTACATCTACTTGGCAAACTTTTGCATCCATTCGAAGAAAGACCTCGCCGCCGCCGACGCGCTGCTTCGGCAGGCCGTGGACATGGAACCCACCAACCCGAACATTCACGTCTATTACGCGGATTTCTTGTGGAAACACGTGAAAGACCTGGCGGCCGCCGAAACCGCGTACCTTAGGGCCTTGGACCTGCTTCCCGATGGCGAGGGCGATCCCCGCCGTGCTGAGGTGCTGGCACAACTCGAGGATTTAAGGACGGGGCACGAGCCAAGTGACTAATAGTGAAGGCCATGGCAGTCAACTGGACCGCCCTGACGGGCTTGGACGATGCAAGCATCGAAACAAAGGCCAAAGAGTTCCTCGGGCTCCTGACTTTAAAGGAAAAACTCGGGTACCTCGCGGGAAACTGGACGATTACCGGAAAGGGGTTGCCGATGGTCCGCAGATACAACGCCGTGCCCATCCCGTTCGGGGGATGCAAGCGGCTTGGCCTGCCGCCCGTTGGCTTCTCGGACGGGCCGAGAGGCGTCGTCATGGGCGCGTCGACGTGCTTTCCCGTGTCCATGGCCCGCGGGGCGACGTGGGATCCGGACCTGGAGTACCGCATCGGGCAGGCCATCGGGGTGGAGTGCAGGGCGCAAGGTGCAAACCTGTTCGCCGGCGTCTGCATCAACCTGCTGCGGCATCCCGCGTGGGGGCGGGCCCAAGAGACGTATGGTGAGGACCCAGTACTGCTCGGCGCGATGGGCTCGGCTCTCGTGCGCGGCGTACAATCCCAGAACGTTATGGCTTGCGTGAAGCACTTCGCGCTCAACTCGATGGAAAATGCCCGGCTCAAGGTGGATGCACGTGTCGACGAACGCACATTACGCGAGGTCTACTTGCCTCACTTCAAGCAATGCATCGACGCGGGCGCGGCCTCTGTCATGGGTGCCTACAACAAGGTTAATGGCCTGCATTGCTGCGAGCAACCGCATCTCCTCCGCGAAATTCTCAAGGATGAATGGCAATTCAACGGCTACGTGATTTCAGACTTCATCTGGGGCGTCAGGGATGGTATCAAGGCAGTCAACGCTGGTTTGGACGTGGAGATGCCCTTCAAGATGCACATGCGGCCTAGCTACCTGCAACACGCGTTGAATAAAAGCAAGATCACGGAACAGGAAGTCAACGATGCCGTGGTCCGCATCCTCCGCCAGCAACTTCGATTCAACAGTCCCCCGAACGCGGAGGCCTTTTCAAAGGAGAAGATCGCCTGCAAGGAGCACGTCGATCTCGCACTCGAAGCCGCTCGAAAGGGCATGGTGTTGCTCAAGAACGAGGGTGGAATATTGCCCTTGGACTTCTCGGGCATCAAGCGGGTCGCCGTCATCGGCAAATTGGCGAGCGAGTCAAACATCGGGGATCATGGATCGAGTCGCGTGCGCCCGCCATATATCCGCACGCCGCTGGAAGGGATCAAGGCAAAAATCCCTCCGAGTTGTGCCTTGGTATGCAAAGGGGGCAAGTCCCCCCGACGAGCCGCGGAGGCAGCAAGAGATGCCGATGTCGCCATAGTCATGTCCGGCCTATCTTGGAAAAACGAGGGCGAGTTTTTGGGCACGTCAGGTGGTGATCGCGTCTCGCTGACCCTACCACGGGCTGACGAGAACATCATCACGGCCGTGGCGGAAGCAAACCCCCGAATGATCGTCGTGATCGAGGCCGGGAGCGCGGTCATCATGGAATCATGGAAGGATCGTGTGCCGGCGATCCTCTTGGCGTGGTATGCAGGAATGGAAGGCGGCACCGCCATTGCGAATATCCTTGCCGGTGACGTGAATCCCTCTGGCAAGCTGCCCTGCACCTTCCCGAGATCGCCTGATCAACTCCCGTTTTTCGACAGGAATGCTAAGAAGATCGATTATGGCTATTATCACGGCTACCGGCTCTTCGACAAGAACGGCTTGGATCCTGCTTTTCCGTTCGGCTTCGGGCTCGGCTACTCTCCCTTCACCTATTCCAAAGCATCTGTTGATCAAGACGTGATGGCCACGGATGGGTCGATCGTGGCATCCGTGGACGTGACGAATGCTGGCACCAGGCCCGGCGAGGAAATCGTTCAGTTCTACATCGGATATGGCACATCTACCGTGGACCGGCCCGTGAAGGAGTTAAAGGGCTTCACGCGGGTGTCCTTGGCACCGGGCGAGACCCGCACCGCAAGCACGACGATCCAGGCCGCAGACCTCGCACATTACGACGTGAACCTAGCAATATGGACGGTCGAGCCTGCTGACTATTCGATGCTCATCGGGCCGTCGTCGGACCCGCGATCGCTCCAATCGATCGCATTCTCGATCACGTGAGCCATTTTCGTGCCAAGGTGACGTGTATGACGAGCAAATTTGTGGAGCATTTCAGGAACCTGTTTTTTAAGCCCTCGAAAGGCAGTTCCTACTATGACATGCAGAGCCAAGTGGCGCTTCCTTTTGCCCCGACCCCGGATTCCGCGATCGAGGGGATCATGGATACGCTGGAGCAAAGCTTCGGCCTATCGGCTGGCTCTAAGCAACGATTCATCGACCTCGGGGCAGGAAACGGGAAGGTCGTGTTTATGGTGGCCCGGCGCTTCCGCGTCAAGGCGACCGGCGTGGAGATCAACGACCAGCTCATCCGGGAAGCAAACCACGTTCAAAAGGAAGCTCGCCTGAAGGGTGCAAGGGTCGTGAAAGGTGACCTGTTCCAGCAGGATCTCGCGGGGTTCGATTTCGTTTTCATCTTCAGCCTCCCCGATAACCAGCGATTCCTGAACCATGTATTCCAGACCGCCCGGCCAGGCACGATCATCGTCGCATATCGATACGCGTTGGATGAGCTGCCCCATCTGCTCGCCCTGGAACAGGTACAAGCGGTGCAGGCGAACGAAGAGGAACAGCACGCTTATTTCTATAGGCGGATCTAGTATCAGAGGGAAATATTTGCAAGCAGGAACCTCGGGCCAGTGCTTCCAAGCTCCAGCATTCTCATGATCTGCCCGTTAAATGAGAAATGGTCACCAACGATGTGATATTGCACGTTTCCGCTCACGCGGGAACGATTTTCCCAGTTCCATTTTTGGATGAAACGGCTTTATATTCGCGAATTTTGATCATATGCGTGTCGATGCCAAATAATCAAGATGGCTTCGACCCAGGTCCGTCGCGGGATGTGGTGTGATTCAAGTAGTGTAAGGTTGGATCACGATGTTTGCGTCCAAAGATGATCTCAAAAAAGTCCGAATCACATGTCCGACGTGCTCGAAGAAGCAATTCCTGAACGTTGCCGTGGATGTGCAACTTCCCGAGAACGGCATCGCGACTTTTTCCGTGAACGCCGCATGCGGGCACACGTTTCAGGTGTTCATCGACAAACACTTGAAGGTCAGGGGGTCGCAGAAGGCGGACGTCGTGCTCTCTTCGGAGCTCATCGAAGTCGACGAGCAACTCTCCGAATTCGCGAGGATTGAGGGCATTGGCAAGGCATACCAAGCCGCAAATGCCAACAAGCCGAGCAACATCAAGAACGTGTTCGACGACGAGCGCGTGCTCGCAATCGTGATTCAATACTTCAAGAGCGCCAACATTTCCGACACTTACGCGCCACGGGTGTTGATGCCTGCAGGGCCTCCGGTTCCACGAGCCATGCCACAACCTTTGCCCGGGATCAAGCAAGAAAAGGTTCTCAAAGGACCCGTTGAACTCGGCAAACCACCCGTCGTGCAGGTACCGGTTACCGCTTTTGCGCCGGCAATCCCCGTGGCAACCGTAAAAGCCACGTTTGTCGAAGATGGGTCGATCGATACCGAACTGTGGGAAATGGAAGACATCAAGATCCAGTACCACGATCGCATCCGTCGCATCAACGAGTTGCTTATGGATATCGAGATTTCCACCTTCGAGGAAGGTGTCTCCACCGATGGTGCCAAGAATATGAAGCGATTGCGGCTCCAACGTATAAAGGAACAGCTTGAAACGCAATACGAAAAGCTGTCCAAGGCCGCGTCGTGAATCGCGCAAAAATTCTTCCCCCTTAAGAATGTATTTAGGGCTTTTCTTGTAGGATATGGTCAGAAAGCGATGCACGCGTTTCAATAGACGGTGGTCTGTAATGGCAAAAAAAAGCCCTGACTTAAAATCTCAAGAGGTAAAGATAAAGATCACCTGCCCTGCCTGTTCCAAGAAGCAAACAATTACTGTAAAGCGAGAGATCATCGCAAAAAAAGGGTTAACAACCATAGCGGTCGATGCCGCATGCGGGCACAGGTTCCAAGTCCATCTCGACAAGGATCTAGATGTCCGGGGCTATAAACTCGCAAATGCCGTGGCTCGAACCGAAATCGCAGAAGTCGATGATCAAATCAACAAGTTCGTGAAGGATGAGGGGTTAAAAGCACCCACGGTCAAGCCGAGGCAATCGGAAGCAAAATCGCTCCGGAATCAATTCGACACCGAGTCCACGTTGCAGAATGTTATCACGTTTTACAAGGGCGCAAACATCGAACAAGAATATAAAGGCCCCTTTGCCGGATCCGGCGCGTCTCCAAGGTCGGTATCTCCAGTCGTCCCTCCGGTTCCGAAGGCAGACCAATCGCCGAAACCTGCCCCGCAATTGACGTCCCCGCCTTGTGTTCCCTCTCCCCCCCTTTCCAAGGCCTTCCCGCCTCCTCCCGTGCCCGTGCCCGCGCCAAGCAAGAGTAAAAGCAGGGGCCCGCCCCCGCCACCAGTTTCACCAAGAAAAGGAAAAGGCAAGGGGTCTTCGACTACCAAGGTAGGGCCGCTGCCACCTTCATTTGCGCAAGAAGCAGCAGTGCATGCGGGTCCGCCGTCGTTCCCGCCACCGCCGCCGCCGTTCGAGGAGCCGGAGGCCGCAGCGGAGGCACCGTCGTTCCTGCCACCGCCGCCGCCGTTCGAGGAGCCGGAGGCCGCAGCGGAGGCGCCGTCGTTCCCGCCACCGCCGCCGCCGTTCGAGGAGCCGGAGGCCGCAGCGGATGCGCCGTCGTTCCCGCCACCGCCGCCGCCGTTCGAGGAGCCGGAGGCCGCAGCGGAGGCGCCGTCGTTCCCGCCACCGCCGCCGTTCGAGGAGCCGGAGGCCGCAGCG